>Ga0310696_10000389_pt1 | contig 71812 bp, 118 predicted proteins | sample AusTroGonzalo_MG_4_FD_203885 | JGI IMG/M metagenome (GOLD analysis project Ga0310696, IMG submission 203885) | Bovine rumen microbial communities from tropical cattle in Woodstock, Queensland, Australia - Gonzalo_02 (v2) (version 2) | ecosystem: Host-associated > Mammals > Digestive system >...
CCACACGGACATTGACATTACTGCATCCCGTGTAACGGCCATTATATTTACAATTCTTGCAATCAGCCCAATCCGAATGAGTGTAGGAAGGAAAGTATTCTTTACAAACCATATCTCGGTTAATTAGTGGTTAAAGTGATTGAGTTCGTTGTATGCCTTTTCCGCTTCCTCCCGTGTCCAATACCATTTGTCTGCACCCTTGAAAGTCCAAACATCGCACAAGGGATTCATCGGGTCCGGCTCACTATAAAAAACATCTTCTTCCATATCTCATTTAATTAGGGCCGTTATTCGCTGATGTACGGATAGAATTTACCTTCCGACCGCTGGTATAAAATCGGAAACAACTCACCTTTTTTCTCTATTTTCCACCTATTCCACCAATGCTTTTTTGTTTCCTTGATGTAAAGGCGGTTTCCGTAGCACTTTGTAAATCGTTCTTTCATATTTAGTCAATTCGGGTAATAATTGTTTCAGTTAAAAGGGCGTGGTCCTCGTTCGTGGTTAAAAGGAAAGTGTTCATTGAATTCGGTTGTCACGCCCTATGAGAAAGGCACGGCGGGGCGAAGGATGATATATGCTATATGAAAAAACTAATTGATTGACTTGACCAGTTGGGCGACCCTGCCAATCTCACGACGGGCTTTTCCGTGCCTTGTGGTTTATAATTCTCCTTTCTTTGCGTTGTTATATCCGGCATCGTATGCCATCTCCAGCCACTTCGTGAACCAGTTGCGGAGGTCAATGATGAAGTCATCGGTGCATACAGCCTCATAGGACAGGCCGCTCAATGCCCATTGGCGGTTGTGGTTGTGCATTTCTTCCTTTGTCATAGTATTGTCCTTCAATAAAAATCCATAGTTCTCCACCGATAGGCGTTCATGCGTCTGATGTAACGGGCGAACCACATGATGATTCTCTCTATCATATCAGTCCTCTTTGTCAATTAAACCCATCCACAGAAATACATCTTCGCAGTCCACGAAGGAAATAGGCGGTATAAAAACTCACCAAGAGGTGAAAAGTAAAAATCTCCGTACATATTCAGTTAGAATAAAAAATAGATGGGTTATTCAATTGGTTGTGGGTTTTATATTCCAAGATGTTGCCTCATTTCTCCAACCGCAAGGTTATAGCCAAACATAAGTGCTTGGAGTATGAGAAAGCCAACATTATCGCTTGTAATTGTGAACGGTCTCTCCGTTCGTCTTATAAATTCGGTGTACTTTTCCAATCTGCTCCCAAGTTCACCGTATGTTTGTGCTATCCACTCCTCATAAGGGGATTTGAATTCATCTTTTGGCATATTCAGTCCTCCTTTTTCTTATCTGGTGATTTTGGTAGCGGCATCCAATGAGTGATGATGCCAGAATCGAGTGTCGGAGTTGTCGGAAGCGGTGAATATTGTTGTGAATCAAGTCGCCAACGGTCACTTCCTCCCGTTCCCTCCAAATAGCCAATATCGTGGGTTTGAATCTCAAAGTCCATGACCTTGATAATTCTACACACAAGCACTCTGTCGTGTGTGTCTGGCAAGCGTGTTTTTACTGAAATCCATTTCATATCAGTCCTCCTTGACGATGATGAGTTTAACCTTATCACCTGGTTTGAAATAGGCGGGATTTAGCGGAATAGATACTTCTGGAAATAGATCCATATTGCTGAAACTCTCGATCTCTCCTTCCACCGCCTCCTTCATCATTTGCTCCCTGCAAGCAAGCCACCCGGCTTTGAAAGCATTAAATGCGTATAAGTGTTCTCTTTGGTCTGCCGGGAAGTTGTCTTGTGACATAACATAAGCATCCGCCGCATCCTCCAAACTCTCGCATACGGGTTGCTCAAACACCCAATCAGGTTTCTTGTACCTTTCGGGAACTTCGACCTTTGGGTGGGTGGCAAGAAATTCCTTCATTTCCTCATCGGTTGTAGGGAAGTCCACGGGGTGCCCAAAGTGGTTGTTCGGTTTTTCCGAAGAACCAAGTTCGTCCTTCTGGATTTTTTCGTAACTTTGTGTTGCTAAACTATCATTAGGCACTTCGCCTTGGGGAGAACAATCCGTTCTCCCTTTCTTTTTCTCCGGCTCTATCATTTTGCGCTCGTCCGCAAGATGTTCAGTACCCCATTGGGCGAAGTGGCGGGCAATCTTTTGATAGTTCAGTACGGTTGTCGTAAATCCACCAGAGTCAATACTTGCACGGAAAGATGAATCTTCAAGAACTCGCTCTATCTCCTTCTCCAACTCCACGGGTTGCTCTTTGATGGTGTCGAGGAAGGAAAGGAGGTCATCACATACAGAACACTTTTGGATGCTCGGCATCATATTCGTGTATTTTTCTTTCAGCCTCTCAATCTCGGCTCGTATAAGGTCTATCTGGCTCATAGCGAGTTAAGTTTATCAATGAAAATCTGGAAACAAGACCAGATATATGAACCTTGTCTTTCTCCCTCTTGGTGTCCTTTCGCCCACTCCAAGAGAACATCCTTGCGGATGTATTCCTCTATCTGCGGTGATGTAAGATTCCCTCTATCGGTATATGCCATCCCTACATACTTGGTATCTTCCTTGAATGTCGAAAGATTCAATCGTTTCGGAATGCACACATAAATTTTGTCCGGTGCTTTCATAGTGAATAGATTTTTATGATAAGCGAATCAACATATCTCTTGACTTCGCCGAGGTAGATAAGGAGTCTCTCCTTGTTGTTGTCTGCCTCGGCGGTCAAGATGTTCGCAACATCTACCGTAGAGCCGGAATAAACTTGCCGTAAGAAATTCACTATCTCTTTCATGGCTATAACTTTTTGAGGTCGTTGTAGAGTCCAGCAAGGATTTTCGCATTTTCTTTATAGTCATTGGCTCTCATCAAGCCTTCCGCATTAAGCAGCACCGCCATCTGCTCCTCGCTGGGCTTCCATCGGGGTTGAGGACGGATGGATTTGAGCCAATCAATCTCCTTGGCATATCTTGGCGTTGCATATCCAGAACCAGTACCAGATACTGACTTGTAGTCTATGTATTGACCAAGAACAGAAACAATATTATCTGTCATCTTCTCATCCTCCTCACTCCACTCTGCGGACTTTATTTCGTCGTAATATGCTTTTCGGAACCATTCTGAAATGTCCTCTCTCCCCATCATATACATTCCTCCCTTGGCCTGTATTAGTTCACCAGTAGAAGCACATTTTTTCCCACCAGCATAGAAATCCTTGATACAGATGTACCACTTATCTCTTTCCGCCTTCAAGCACCTCACGGGCTTCTGCTCTTTCTTTTCCCACTTATCTTGCTCGGAAAATGAGATGTGTGATTCTAAACCTTCATCATTTTTGCAGACGTACACAGGGTCTTTCCATAGATATATCTCTATGACAGTATGGTCAACATATCCATTACGACAAACAGTATCGCCAACACTAAACTTTGGACGAATCCTTTCTGGAATAGTAGTTGATTTCTGCTCTTTCTGCTTTTCGAGCCAAGCACGAACCTTTTCTATCCGTACACCTTGAATTGTGTCAATGTCCTCTGGTTGGCTAAAATATTCAACCAATGCTTCCCTTATCCTCTCGTCCTCGGATTTGCGGAGTTCGGGGATAAGTGTTTGAATAGCCTCGAACTCCTTTCCATTAAGGAAATCCCAAGACTTAATCTCGTTTATTGCTTCTTCTCTTGTCATAGCAATATCCTTTTTCGTTAAACATTTTCAATTTCTCGGTAAGTTCCTCCCAGTCCTTGCATTCTACCATCTCGTGTCCATCCTTGAAAAACATCCAATCAAGTCCGTATCGGACAGGATTGATGCGAGAGAAGTAAGTCTTTCCATTTTCCCACCAGAATACCAAGTAAGCGTCCTCCTTAAAGATAGGCCCACGACGGTGTTTCAACGATACGGTTGCGCCCGCTTTCTGCAAGGCGGCGTTGTGATATGATGCCACTCCGGGGACTTTATTCTCCGGAAAGCAGAGGTGATATATCTTTTCGTAGTCCATATCACTTAACAAGTTCAAATTCATAAACGAATACCCACGGGTTGCTAATGCCCGAACTTTGCTTTTCTTCGTTCTTTCCATGTCCCATAACTCATATTATAGTTTCTGTCACACCATTCCAGGTTATCAGCACAATTGTTCATCTTGTTCTCGTCCTTGTGATTTATTTCTGGTAAATTGTAAGGATTAGAAATAAAAGCCTTTGCTACCAATCTATGCACCCGATGTGTTTTTCCGTTGAGCGTGACTTGCATATAACCTTTTTCGGAGACGGACTGTTTTATGAGTATTTCTTTGTCCCATTTCGTTGATTTTACTCGACCAAGGTTCGATATATGATATCCGTAAAATCCATTGATAGCAACCCATATTTCTCCGGGATAATTCAATACAACATATCGTTTCTTCCTTTCCTCACTCCGTCTCCGCATATACATCTTGTTGGATTCATTTGCTCGAATTTTATCTCTTGTTTCGATTGTCGTTCTACAATGACATTTCCTACAACTTGATGTTATTCCAAGTGGACTTCTCTTATCAATAAAGAAACCTTCTTTTGGAAACCACTTTTTACATTTGTTGCATTGATAGTATATCATACCATCAACTTCTTTTCTCGGCTTATATCTCATTACTTAATCAATTCAAATTCGTAGCAGAAACAATATGGATTGGACTCCCATGTTCCCTTGCCAGACACCTTGTCGATGAGAGCCGCGAACGCCTCCCGTGGAGTGCTGAACGGGTACTGACCGCAGTAGCCAATCTCCGTCGGGAAGGAGTATTGCACACCCGGGCAATCCTCAAGGATGCCCTCCCGGATGCAGTCCTCCTCGCTGATGTCTTTCAACCGCTCCACGCGGACATTCGTGATGCGGATGCGGTTGGGCATAAACTCGGCCTTCACGAACATCTTGTTATCCCAACCTCCGCTCCGCATAAGGTGTGAGTACGGATGACTTTCCTCACAGATAGTTCCTTGGTCGAGCATAACATCCTCGTATGTCTCTGGGTTGAATTGCGGAATATCTCGATACGCTTGCGCCACAGCCACGACCTCGCCGACCTTGTAGCGAGAATGATTGTCCAATCCCATGCACGGAACATCAGGGAAGAATTCCTGCTCTCCGGGGATTATCAACTTTTTCGCTACATCTTCTGGGATAATCCTCCTTGTCATGGTCTTTCGACCTTCCAAGACGGCTCGCGTGAGGCTATATTTGTCCGAGAACATTATCTTTTTCATAACTCTATTGTTTTTTCGATTCCGCAGATATGAAGTGTGTGTTGAAGTTCGTGGACATACTTGATTTCGGCGAAACTTTCGTCTTTGTCGCAGTCTCCACTTGAATAAAGCCAGAGTGTTCCATCCGTATGTATGCACCCCCATAATTCTCTATGCGGGTTGTCCAGTTTCATCCAAGAACTCTGCTTCGGGTAAAACCACCCATTCTTCTCCAAGATTTCGGGAGTGAGGTGGATTGGGAAGATTCGGTCATAGGACGCTGCTCCCTCAAACTCCTCTCCTTGAAACCATACACCATCTTCATGAATTGCCTGAATTATAACATTGTCCGGAGTGGGCTGGCCTTCGCAGTACACCAAATCCCCAATCATAAGTTCATTTGCTTTCATCTCTGTATTTCTCCTCGTAGTGTTTTTCCATCGCGATGTCCTCCGCCTCGTTGTATAACTCGTCCCAATGCTCCTTTGCGTACTGATAGTCCGCTTCGGAGTCAAAGTCTCGCCTACGCGGTGCAATCGGTAGGCGGTGTAAGTTGATGCTCATTTCTTTTGTTGTTAGTGTCAAGATCAAAACGGGTCATCATCGTCCGTCCTACTTTGATAGCCTTCCGGCGGACGGGACTTTTCCGATGCAACCTCGGTAAAATGCGTGTAGGAAGAGTTCGGGAGCATCGTGATTCGGAAATCCTTCTTGTTGTTCCTGCTCTTCCTTACCCACATGTCAATGAACGGAAGGACTCCTTCCCTCTTCTCGTCTTCGTTCCTCCATCTCTGCTCAAGCATGAGGACTACATCGGCATCCTGTTCAATGCTTCCCGAATCACGGAGGTCGTACATCTCCGGCGGCCGTTTGTCCTCTACGGACTTTCGGTTGAGCTGTACGAGGACAACGATGGGGATTCCGAGCCTCTTCGCTGTTTGTTTCAACTCCGTGGTTGCGAAGCCGATCTGTTGGGAAAGAGACATCCTTGACGACGGGTCGAACTTGATTTGGCCGAGGTAGTCAATCATCGCTATACCGCACCGGCCTTGGTTGACCGCCACCGTCATCCTGGATATGATCCCCTGGAGCGTACGGGAGTCGTCGTTGATGAAAATCGGGAGGTTGTCTATTTCTTTCCGTGCCGTCTCAAATCCGTTCCAATTGACATTACCGCCGGTCATCTGCTCTTGCGATATGCATCCCGTGGAAAAAAGAAGCCTCCTTCCCAATTCAGGCTTCGTCATCTCAAGCGAGAAGATGAGGGTCGGGGTCCCGTGTTCCGCTGCGGACTTGGCGAATTGTAGCATCACGGCGGTCTTGCCAACGGACGGTCTTGCGGCGAGTATGATGAGTTGACCGCCACGGAATCCGCCGAAGAGGTTTCGGTCGAGTGTCGGTATCCTCGTAGGCACTCGGATCGTGCTACCCGTTTGTGCGGCTTTCTCCTCGGCTTCCGTTTCGTCGGCAACCGAGGCTAAAACGGCACTCAATGGACTTTCTCCCGCCGGGGTATAGTCTCCCTTGATTTTGCGTGAAAGCTCGTCTGCGGCCGAGAATATATCGTCTTCCGATGTCCCGACCGCTGCGGATTGTTGGACGATGGTAAGGGCGGCGTAGTATGCCCTCTTCTTCGTGTTTGCGATTTGCAGAAGCCGTGCGTGGTCAAGAAACCCCAACGGGGTTGACGATACCACATTCTGAGTTTGTATTTCGTTTATGTAGACACTGCCGCACCTCTGCCACATGGACGGCATGTCAATGGTCTCCCGTGCGTTGTACATCTTGACAACCGTATCCCAAAGCATCTTCCTCTCGTCTGATGTGAAATACTCAGGGAAGATAATTGGAACAACCTCTCCTAACATGTCTGGGTTTGAGATTGCGTCCGCTATGATCTGTCTCTCAAGGAGCGCAGTTCCGGGCAACGGGATGTCGGCCAATGTCAATTCTTTGTCGCTCCTCATATGTATTCTTGTTGTGTGCGAAAGACCCTGTCCTCAATCCATGAGTCAAGTTGGCACTTATAAATCGGTGCTACCCTTTCGCGGTATTGCTCCTCGGTCTCGCCATCTTGCTTCGGATAATGAGGCTTGACCATCTCGTTCCAAAACTTGGCTTTCTCCTCCTTCGTGGGGTTCTTCGCCCGTTGGATTGCTTCCTCGTAAGGGGGTAAATCTTTTTGGGGTTTTGTCGGCTCGGCGGAAGGCTTTGCGGATGCTTTGTCCTTGTTGACCCAGGTCCTTACGGCGGCCTTCCAACTCTTCATCGGGGATTTCCCGACAACCCATCCCTTGCTCTCGTAGAAATTGACGAACTGCTCGGAATCGATGTTGTATCCGTTCGTATCGCAATAGACCCTTACCTCTTCGACCGTAGGCTTGACAAAACGGGTATAAGACCTCGCCTTGACCTCTGTAGGTGGTTTCTTATTCTCGGTGTTTGTATTATTGGAATTGTCCTTCCCGCCACCACCGTTTATGTCCGTTCGATTTTGGAACACATCGTAGTTATTGATTGAGACAACGGTAACCGCATTGTCAATTTTCCGTCTAATTCTTGATTGCATCTCAAACTCGTCGAGAACCTTCGCAACCTTGCTTTTGCTCCACCCCCATCTCAACGAGAGCGTACGGATCGACACTATTTGGTCCCCCCTTTCTATATCAATTATTCCGACCTTTGTAGGGATGGCACAAGGCTTACAATACGCTCTTTGTACAAGATCGAGGAACGCTTCCCTTCTGGAGAAAGGCTCTTCGGGGAAAGCACCCTCGTCAAACAACGACCTTGGCACTGAGATACAAGTGCCAATCAGATCATCGGTCTTCATTTCCTATTCAATTGGATTCCGTAGTGTTCACGGAGTACCTCCTCAAGTTCGGGGCACCACCCGTTGATGGAACAACAAACCCAGATCTTCCGCAGGAGTGCATTCTCCAACCCTTTCTTGTCCAAGGGCGTGAATGAGACCTCGTATTTCCATCGGTCGAATTCCGTCAGCTTATGTTGTGTTACCTTCGGCGGGTACTTATTGTAGTAGACATTCTCCACGATGTAGCCGGACTCCGTCATATTGTAATCGTGAATGAGCCAATAAAGTTTTCCCTCGTCGAACAACATGGGTAGGTGCGTAGTCCAATTAACGACCCCGATTCCCTCCCGCTCACACAACTTACGGGTCTTTACCTGGGTGTTCCAAAACTCGTTTTGGTTCGGACCGCCCTTGCTTGGCAATTGCTCCGCAAAGTACTTTGGGGTCTTCACATCCCTAATGGAGAAATCGTTGACCGCAAAGAAATCGTCTGATGCCCAAATGAATCCGTTGTACATGTTTTCGTGGCAGTATTGGCACACATACATGAGTTTGTTGCAGATGTCGAGTGCCGGACGATACTGCCCTTCCCTTTCGGGAACTCTCTCGACATACATCCAGTTGACTCCATCCACGGGCGGTTTGTCACCTACCACCAAGATTTCGTGCTTGTTCTTGAAATGCCTCTTCCACCCCTCAATGGCGAGGGCGATTTCGTTTCCCTGCCCTTCGGACTCAATGTAAAAGATGGCCACTAGGTACTTTTTCATATCTAATCAACGGAATATGACCTCCGCAATGGCTTTTAATAATTCTTCGGGTTTGTATTTCTCCACTTTTGACAATAATACATCTTGTGGGATAAGACCTTGATGGACGGCTTTATGGCAATTAGGACACAACAAAATCATATTTTCAGGTCCGTAACCCCCGCCCTCCGAAATTGGAACGACGTGGTGCAATTCGCAACCGCCGTTTGCTAACTTTAAATCTTTCCTAGCCTGTTCCCGATATTCTTTCGCAATAAGATCAATGAATCCGTCCCCGTGAAAAAACACATTGAACAAGATTCCGATTGTCCTATCCGTTCGTGTTGTAAAACCGCACAAGGCACACTCTTGTGCATAGGTAATGTAAAGTCCGTATCTATCGTGACGGCTTATGGCTTTCTTCCTATTAGCCTTATCTACGATTGAGTAGTTGTAGTGTCTTCGGGCAATTCTTGCACATCTTTCGGAACAATACTTTCTTAACGATGAGCAACCACTTGGGAGTTCCTTACCGCATATTGGGCACTTGTTTGTGATAGGCATAGTTGTTTATTTTTGATACACGGGTCTGATGCTTGATTCGTGAATCTTGACGGCCTTGCCGTTCGGAAGGCGGACGAGCAGATACCGCCCGCCTATCCGTTCGACAACACATTGCTCAATGCGGTTGACACCGACCCACCCGACCCTGTCCCCTATGTTCATGACAACCGCTCTTGGCGAGTGAGTTCCCCGTTCCCGATGACCCATCCACGGCGGAGGAGTTCGTCGAGCAATGCCCTGTCCGAGAAGCTAGCGAGGACGGACTTGTGTTCGTCTTTCTTCTCTTCCTGTGGAGCGGGTTCTTGAGTCTCCGGCATCTCCTTCTTGAGAGCTTTCTTCTTGGCTAAATTCTTGACCCTGATTTCCCGTTCGTGCTTGACGAGTTCCTCGGCAACACTTTGGTAGAATACCTTCGTGGGTGCCATTGCATGCTCGTTCCATTTGTAGGAGCGGTTCAATCTGTTCCCGGAGCGGACGAGGCTCCCACGGGCAACAAGAATCCTTGCGATTTGCCTGTAGCGAGATGTTGACCCGGTGAACCCACCGTAATACGGAGATTTCGATGTCAAGTCGAATAACTCATCGACGATTTCCTTCACCGCCTTGAGTGTTGACGGGAGGATGCTAATCTCTGGATTTCCCATAACTTAAAGATTTAGTAATTCGCTAGGTATTGCTCAAACACCGCCTGTGTGATGTTGACCCTGGTGGAAAGGATTCCCCAGATCACATCCTTGACCCGTTCGTAGCAATCGTTGAATTCCACCTCGTCCATCGAGGCGAATGACATCGATCGCGGAATCTCCACGAACTCCCGTAGCCTTGGCGAGTAGTACATCTCATAGAACCCGGCGGCGACGAGGAGGTATGCTCGGAATCCCTCGAACGAGCGGAAGCCATGTTGAGTCCTTTCGGGTAACAATGCCCAAGCGGTGTTGAGCATAGACCACATCTTCCGATGGAACTTGATGTTCCGAACCACCTTGATTTCCGCTTGGTAGACTTGCCCCGCCTTGAGTTTCCGCTTCTCATCGTAGTCGGATTCATAGAGCGGGACAAGTCCTACGGCGGTGTTTTGCAATAGCAATTTCATACCCTAAAACGAAAGGTCATCGGAAGACCCGGCGGGTTGGTATTGAGGTTGGGCGGGTTGTGCCACGGGTTGATACTGAGGCGGTGCCGCCGGAGCGGGTGCTTGCCCGTACTGCGGTTGCGGAGCATATCCGGGGGCGGGCTGTTGGTACTGCGGTTGGGGTGCCGGAGCGGGTGCGGGGGCAGGTGCAACGGGTTGTTGATACTGCGGGGCGGGAGCGGGAGCCTGAGCGGGCTGACGGCTTTGGTCTTGATTCCTCCTATCGAGGAGTTGGATGGTTGATGCAACGATGTCCGTCGCGTAGTGCTTCGCCCCGGACTGGTCTTGCCAAGAGCGGGTGTGGTACTTGCCGGACACGAAGACGGATGCCCCCTTCGTCACATATTTCTCGGCGAAATCTGCGAGTTTCCCGTTGAACACGATGCTGATCCACTCGGTGTTCTCCTTCTGCTGACCTTGGCGGTCTTGGTATCTCTCCGAGACCGCAATGCGGATGGTGGCAATCTTACCGCCATCGGTGAAGACCCTCACTTCGGGATTGTCAGCACAGTTCCCGATGAAGGTGCATTGGTTGAATGATGCCATAATATGGGATAGTTAGTTGTTCTTCGTGAACGATACGGAGGCCGCAACGGTGGTCTCCTTCTTGTATTGCTCATAGATGCCGGGTTGCATCTTCTTGAGCCTTGCGGTGTCAATGCCCGCCCTCTTGTATGCCTTCTTGAGTTTGAAGAAGCCGCCACCGCCCTCAAGGGTCTCGATGTTGTGTTCGACCATATAGTCGCACACCCGCTTGTCGAGTCCCTCCAAGCTGTTCTCGATGGCCTTGATCTGAGCCTTGAGGTCTGCGATCTGGAATTGTTGTGTTACATAGGCGGCGAGTTCCTCATCCGTGAGGACGAGTTCTGCGGACGGCTCATCGTAGTTGTCGATGTAAATCCGCCCCTCCTTCTCCGCTTGGACGAGTCCGTCTACCTCGGCTTCGGTCACGGGTTCGATGGGAATGAGACCGAGTACTTTCCGTGTCTTCTTGTCTATGTGGAGGCAGAAGCACTCCTCGACAACTTTGCCTGGGTTCTGCCGTTCAAAATAGACCTTGTAGATGCCGAGCTGCCATGCAAGGGAACGCTTGTGAACCTTCTGCGTGGTCTTGTAGTCTACGAGGATGAACCCGTTCTTCTTTTTGCCCTTGTAGACACCGTCTATGAGCGAGGCGATGAATTCGTTGTCCGAGACGAGATACTCGTTACAAACAAACTTGAGGCCTAAAGAAACATACTCCTCGATGAGTGGAGTCCGAAGGACGGAGAGTCCGTTGTCGTATGCCTCTATTTCCTTGTGGATAGCCGTGCCCTCGGCGGCGGCTTTCATTAGAGTTGCCTCAGGGATGCCGGAGTAGTCCGGCGAGAGGCCGTGCTTCTTCATCAAGGTTGTCACCCCGAGGAGCATCTTCTCGCCATCCAAGATGTAGGTGTGCGAGAGTTCGTCAAAAAAGACCCTGGTGTTACTTTGCAGTTCCATTTGCTATCGCTTGTTGTCTCTTGGCAAATGCTTCCTTGAAAGCCTTGTCCTTGCCCCAATATGAACCGTAGGTAGTCCATGCCCATTGCATTTGCTCTTGCGTGGTAAATGAGTTGATCTGGCCGATGATGGTTTGTAGATTCATCTCCTGTTCGATTGTCTTCGGAGCATCGACATCGTCCTTATCGGTTGCTATGTGGAAGAACTTGAGGAGAAAATACCGCTCACCATAGGTAAGGGCAGAGCCGAGACCCTTATCCCAATTGTTCATGCCTGAAGATGCCCAATGGCATACGAGGCTATCGCCCGTGTCGGTATCAATCCATGTGAACTTGATTTTAAGGGTGCAGAAGATTTCGCTTTTCGGCTTTGGGTTGCCGTTCTTGTCGTAGAGGGTGTAGTCCTCCCGTGTGAAGGAGCTCTCTTCGACCTCCGGGACTAGGAGGAGACCGAGTTCGTCCATCTTCGGACGGACAATCGAGAGAATCTTGTCACCAGATACATACTGGTAGGAGTTCCCCGACTTGTCCTTCGTCATGCCGACTACGGCTCTTTGGAGGTCAAGTAGTTTTGTAAAAAGTAAGTTTGCCATATGGTTAATGATTAGCATCAAACAAGGACAATTGAGTGTTGTTTTGAGGCTTCCCGATGATGAAATCGCAAATGAAATTGCGGGCATAATCGGGAGTGATGGTGGAACGAATGGTGGAGCATATCCCCGCTTGCTCTCCCGGAGGCATCGAAGCGATTCTCCTTACCTCGGTTGCCGGTGTTGCGGTTTCCATTTCCGTGGGATCGCACCCGAAGAACCAATACGCCGTAGGCTTCCGATAGGAGTCACCACGAATGGTTCGGTCTCGGTCAATAACTTGCGGTGCCGCCAAGAAATTGTTCTTGAGGTAATTCGACCCGCTCCATGGATTCTCCAATATGAGGCGTAGACCCCTATCCATGACAATAGCAACCATCTTCAGGAGTAGACCGTAGAACCGCTGCCTATTCTCGCTCCGCTCAAGGATTGAGTAGACCATCTCCTTCGGTTGTAGGTACTTGTAGTTGGCGTGAGCCGTACTCATGGCCAACGCATTGTTCTCGCAGAAGTAGATGCACGGGAAGAAAGCCATTATCAGATCGTCCTTCCCGACATTGTCGAAGATGCTCGGAACGCATACGAAAGCTTTCTCAATCTCCGTGAAAAGGTCTATCCTGTGATCTGTCTGCCCGAACTCGTCTTGGATGTCATAGTCCTCCGCCGGAATGCCCAACCTGATGAATTCTTGCTTGAATGTCCCGCTCTGCTCAAAGAGGCAATGGACTTTCCCGTTGATTTCCATTCCGACCCCCTCCGCTAGAACAAGGCATCCTGTTCCGCCTTGAACATGTTCGTGAAAATGCCCTCAAGGCAATTCGTGACGATAGAATTCCCGGCGAGCTTGTAAAGAGCCGAATTCGAGAGTCCAGAGTCCTTCATCCGCCCGATGGCGGCATCGTCCACGCCCATGAGGCGGAGGCACTCGGTGGGGGTGAGTTTCCGTATGCGGACACGGATTGGTGTGAGGTCGATGAGGGTTTGTTCCAAGTCTTCTGGAGTCCCGAACATGGAGAGCTCCTCGTTGATGAACTTGGTGGGAATCTGCCATTCCTCCGCCAAGGAGAGGATGGCATCGACGAAGCCGTCAGAGAAGGTGGTGGCTTGTTCCGCCTTGACCCTCGCCTTTTCGGGAGTTGTGAGGGCGAAGATGCGGAGGCCCTCCTCACGGACTTTCTGCGTCCCGTAGATGCCCATCATCTTCCGATAGATGTACCGCACATAGCGGTTGAGTTTTGATTTTTGTTCCATATTGAAATCGTAGTTTACATTCATCACGAAATTGTCCTTCTGCACGGAGGTAATGGTGTTGGAGATGTTCTCCTCGCCAATCTCAAGGACATTGTGCCAAGAGTCCTTCTCGCCGGATACACCGCCCCGACCCCGGAAGGAGCAAATCCTAATCATCATAGACGAGAATCAGTTTCCACCCGTGTCTGGGTGCGGGGTTGCCGAACATCGTAGTGATTGTCCCGATGAGGGATTGGCAATCGGGGATGTTTCGGTTGTAATCATCAAGCAAGAAAATCCTCATAGACCTCAATCAGTTTCCACCCGTTCTTGAAAGCGAACCTTGAGAAATTCGGGACAATGGTGCCGATGACGATGCACGGGTGGATCATCGCATTGTAGTCATCGTATAAGAATATCGTCATAGACCTCAAGCATCAAGTTGTCGTGGACTATTGTGGTTATGGTTCGTGCCAACCCGTCACCCATGGGTACGAGCTCCTTAATGTCCTTTCTCCGAACATTCGGAAGGCGGTGCGCCTCATAGTCCTTCCGTATGAGCCTCCCGTATTCGTTCCTCTGCTTCTTGATGGCATAGACGGCAAGGAGTTTACTCTTCATAGACCAGAAGCACAAGCACCCACATGTTCTCCCGACCGCCGCCTACGCAGGTGTGGATGCAATTGGTGTAATCGTTGATTGGGCGGTCGACAATCTTTCCCTTGGCATCACGGGTTCGGGAGAGTCCGTAGCATTCAATTCTCATAGACCAATACAACGAAATATCGGCTGTCGTTCCGTATGGAAGGGGAGCATCCGTCCGCTAGGTAGACCCTACCCTCCTGTGGACTTTCGAAGGACGCCCTAGGCGGGAGGAGATTCCCCAACTCGACTATCGCATCAATCCTCATAGAACTCGGCTATTAGTGGTTCCCGTTGCCCCCCGCCGGAGGTGTTGATGGCGGGGGCGAGGCCGTCGGGGTGGTAGATCATGCCCGCAAAAGACCCGCCCGTGAAACCATAGAGGTTTCCAATCCGTTCAATCTTCATATAGCAGCAATACCCTTTGCCACCCGCCCGATGCGGGGCTGGTGGAGATGCAGAAGACGATGTCCTTGAATGACCACAACCTTCCGCTCCCGCCCTTGCAATAGTCCCCGACTTGGATGATTGCTATCGCATTAATCCTCATATATCGTCAGTACTGCGGGGAATTGGTGTTCAAAAACATTGTACACCCCAATCTTGTAATAGGTAGATAGCATCGTACGGCAGATGCCGTTGACGGTGTTGAGCGGTCTAATCCTCATAGAACAAGTAGATTTTTGAACTGCCATTTGCGATGACCGCCCCGGCAATGTTCTTTGGGTTTATAATTTGTAGTTCGCCGACGCTCGTCTTCTTGTAATCGTTGATGAAGAATCGGATGTTTCCATTCGGCATGACCGCAACTCCACGGCCATAGTCCGACCTACTCCATTTAGCACTCTTCATATCCGAGAAATACGACCAACTCAGGTTCGCAGGAACAAAGGGCGGGGCATATCTCCCCGCCCGCCCCTTGGACTCTTCCCCTTCGTGTAGTGCTTGTCCTGTAACTGAAATCGAACACGCCCCACACATCGACATATACATATCCCGTCTTCGTGGCTTGCGGGACTCTCATCCTATCGCTCATGGTCTTCCGTCCTCCATATCGCCGGAATCCTCGTATATCTCAAGGACTCCTGTTGCGGGGTAAAACTTTCCGCCTCTAGTCATCCCGTTGAAGTAGGCGTGGCGTTCATATCCGTACCTGATGGCAAAAGCACACCCGTCCGCCGTGGTGTTCGTCGGCTTAATCCTCTTTGACTTCCGTGACATACCAATAGTTTCCGTGGCTGATTCGTGTGTGTATCGTTCCCGCAATTGTGGGGTTACTGGATTGGTTGTAGATGTCAATCCATACCCCTTGGGATATCGGGATGATTCTGCTTCGGATCATCTTTCCGAGAGTGGGCATTACTTTCGCCATCTATTACCTCCATGATTCCCGTACATGGGAAATGCCCCCCACCGCCGGTCAGGCATGAAGGACTTGCGTTTTTAAAATAGGATGCTTTGACCCCGTATGCCAAACCATCGGGAGTCACATTTATCGGTTCAATCTTCATCTATTTCCGTTATCCTTGGAACGCCACCGCCGGGGAATGTGATGATGGAGGAAATGATTCCCCCGGCATGGTACACATTCCCGTCGAACGAACCTCCCGTGAAGTTGTAGATATTGCCGATTCTTGCGATGCCCGTTGTAGGCATGACATCGGTCAGTCCTTGCATATCATCGCCTTCTTCTCCGGGTCAAGGTTTCCGACGAATTCGGCAACCCTCAGATCGTCTAGGTAGTATTTCTCGTCCACCTCCTCCTCCAAGAGGTCTCTCAGGCGGAGTTTCAACTCCATCGGGTGCGGGAAATTGTACCACGCATCGCCAAGGATTGACACCACAAAGATTCTTTCGCGGTTCTGGGGAATCCCATAGTCCTTACTGTTGAGGACTTGTCGGAAGCTGACATATCCCCTATCCTCAAGGTATTCGCAGAACTTGAGGAAGCCTGGGCGGAATTTTTCGGATACGAGGGCCTTGACATTCTCCGTAAGGAGGTATTTCGGTCTTTTGACATCGATGATCCGCTTTACCTCCCAAAGGAGTGAGGAGCGGGTGCCGCTTCCCTCTTCGCCACCCTTCTGCAGTCCGGCATTGGAGAAATCTTGGCATGGACTTGACCATGTGAGAAGGTCGAAATCGGGAACATCATTCCAATCAATCTTCGACACATCCCCGTAGTTCTTCGTTTCCCCGTGGATTGCCATGTATGCCTTGATGGCTGCGGGGTCAATCTCTGCGATACCAACAACCTCGTAAGGGATGCCAATGTATTCAAGGGCAAGCGATTGTGAACCGTAACCCGCAAAAGCCTCAAAGACTCTCAAGGGTTTTTCTTTAGTGTATTTCCACTCCATATTACATATAGTATCGTTTGACTTTCTTTTGGGTGTTCGTTGTGACGAACTCGGAATAGACGATGTATCCCCGTGCCTTGATGTCGGCTATACGGGCGGCGAGTCGGTTACTCCCGAATAGGTTCAATGCCTCAAGCGGGGTGATTGAGTTGCCCGCCAGCATGTACTCCAATATGCGGTCAGCCTGACTCTTGGATGCCGTGTGGTTTTCATTGATGTTGTTCATAGGGCTTGAAAATGTAGAATCTCCTTGGCCGTGCTTCCAATCTGACGGCACGGCGTGTTTCTTCCGTGTAATAGGCGATGTTGTTCTTCTCATCGAGGATGTACCCTCGCTTCTTGAGGTAGGATCGGTCTTGAATCTTTTGTGAAGGTTGGCGGATGACACGCATTCTGGTTCGTGGCGGAAGACCGAAATTGACTCTCGCCCTTTCCTCCGCAAACCGCCTCTTGCGGGTCTCTACAGCTTTGCGATGCATCTCCCAAAACTTCTCTTCTCCGAATGCTTCCAACGGCTTGAACCCAAACTTGAACCTGGTCTTGACCCCGTTCTCGTTGTGGTCGTTGCCGCCCATGAGCAGAAACGCACGGCGGACCGATACGGATATCTTCTTCCTCCGCTTCTCGTCAATGACCGACATATCCTTCACAAGACCCCTCTCGCGGGCGAGGCGGGTAACCGTCCTCTCGCTTATTCCGAGTTCCTCGCAGATCGTCTCGTTGTCGGTAATCGGGTAGTTTTGGCATAAGTAGGAGTCCTGTTCGGGTGTGAGGAAAATCTTGTTCTTCGGGATCATTTTTGTGCCCCCCTCCCGACCAAATATCCTCGGTGGAATCCGCCCCGATAGAGCATCATCATGTATTCCGCCAATGCGTCCCCTTCGCCTATTTCGGCCACCGCCCTCATTATGCGGGAAACCTTACCGAACCCGACCAAGGATGATATTGCAATATGCAGAGCCTTCACATCTTCAGGGTCAAATGCTTCGGCATATGCGTTCATCTCCTCGGCAATCATCTCATCCTCGGCATCCATGAATGCCCTCTTCACAAAATCATCCATGCCTCTTCTCCGTTTTGTTAAGATAAAGTCCGCAAATTAACGCTGTGGCAAATGCCGCCCCGTCGTAGCGGACAACCTTCGCACGGGGGGTGTCTTCAGGCCACTCTCCACCCAGGAAGCATATTGCCCCAAGGAGGACGATGGTAGCCAATGATCTGAATATCTTTTTCATAACTCAATGAGATTTGTTCCATGAAAAAACGGACTGCACCTCCCGGCGGAGTCCGTCATTGCTGCAACCAAAAACTAATTATGTTCTCACCTTCGGGCAACCCCGAAAATGGTAGCGGTGGCATGAATCGAACATGCATCGCAAGAGCCAAAATCTTGTGTACTACCGTTGTACTACGCCGCTGTGCGGGCGGGGTCGCCCCCGCCCTTCCTCTTAACACTAAAACTTATGAAAGTTGGGGTCGCACCTCCCGGCGGGATTCTAGGAAATACACCGGCGAACCGCAAAAGTCCGGTGTCGATGAGTAGCGTGAAAGAAAAGAAATCGAGAGTCTTGCGGTTCTATCGCATCCCTGCGAGTCTTTCTACATCGGCAAGCGGTATGCCCGTGCTTCGACCGATGGTCAATTTCTTGAGACGGCCATCCCTCAACATCGTCGATATGGTGGCGGGGGTCTTCTGCAAGAGCCTGGCCGCCTCCGAACAACCCACCAGGATTACCTTCTCGTTGCTTCTATTGTACTTGGCTAGTTCCGTTGTCAACGCATCAATCCGTGCCCTGTCGGAGACGGACAAATCAACTTGCATCATTTTGTTCCTGGCTTTTTGGTGACACCGAGACGGTGATTGTAGACTTTGCGAAATCAACGGCAACCTTGTACCTACGCTCCTCACGGAGTTGTGATGCGGTAACACGGAGAGCCATCAAGTCTTGTGGGTTGCGGACACGGAACTCCATATCGTTCGCATCGTCCGGCAACGAGCGGAAGAACTCCCGCCAATTACGGGCAACGAGATGATCCTCCGGCTTCAAAATAAAGTCTTTCGGCATATCATATATTTAATTGGTGAATCTAGTGCTGGCATACGGGAACTGCCCCCGTACCCAACATCGTCTGTTCGCACAATGAGTTCCTTTGACCCCCCGCCTTGCGGAGGTGTTTGAACGAACCCCACGGGACAAGCCGTCCCGTGCGGTTCTCCGCGTCCCCATCGGCTGAACATTTTCCCTATTCGATACCTTGTATCTAAAGTGGTCTCTTTGTTTTCGGCGAGTTTCCTTCACGCCGTCTTGCTTCATTTTCTGCCGTATTCTACCACCCTGTTGAAAACCAGCTTAAAACGATCTGTCACAGACCCGCCAGAGTGTTCAAGGGCTAGTATCGCCTCCCTACCGCGTACACAAGAAGACAAAGGACTTAATTAAACGATGTGTTGGATATTTGAATCCTTTTCCCTACCTTTGAAGTGAAAGTATTGAGAAAAACCCATTAGGTTGGGAGGGGGAATCTTTATACCAACACCATCGTTCCAACGGCAAAGGTATAGGGAATTTTCGACACTTCCAAGAAATTTGTAGGGAATTTCTTAATTAAATATTTTAAATTGTAGGAAATGCTCTACAACCATGCCTATGGACGATTTTAAGGAACGGCTTCTCATTTTCATCCGTGGACACTTGGGTATAAGTGTTCGGAAATTTGAGGAAAGTTGCGGTATAACGAACGGAACGATAGGGTCAATCAAGGGGCAAGGCCCTACCGCATCGGTCATATCGAAAATTTCCGACACATATCGGGAACTCTCGATGGATTGGCTTTTCCGTGGAACGGGAGAAATGATAATAAAGGACACGCCGCCACCCCATCCCGCCCCCGTGTACAGGATACATGTAGAGAATTGGGAAGAGCTCGTTGAACTCATAAACAAGGGGAGAGATGAATGAGCATCAAAGGATAGACTCCCTCATCAAGATTCTTGAGGGAGACAATGCGAAAGCATTCGCAACGAAGACCGGCATCCCGGAGTCCTCGCTCTGCCGTCTGCGGAAAGGGAAGGGCAGACCCGCCTCCTATTTCGACAAGGTGCTTTCGGCATACCCTGTGGTTCGTAAGCGGTGGCTCTACTTTGGAACGGGAGAGCCGTTGAAGGAGAAGGACGAGAAAGGTGCCGTCCTTCTGAAATTGGAAAGTTTGGAAAAGGAGGTCAAGAGACTTTCCTCCGTCATCGAGAGATTGGTTTCGTACCAAAAAAGTACCAATGATGAGTAGAAACAATGCCCACGGGATGCGTGGGGCGTATATCTTGAGCCTGGTGAGTGGCTCATTCCCAGAGGCGGGGAGGCCCCCCCTCCCCCCTCTTCCTTTTTGTGTTTTCACCCTCCCGCATCCCTCCGTGGCCGCTCCCCGTGCGTACGGGGTCGTAGGATTCTTATCACAATACGAAGGATTCTTAAAGAAAAAGTACCAATAAAAGTACCAATTTGGGATAGGATATGAAACACACATTCAACTTGGTATCTCCTGGAAAGGAGACATCGCCCGTCCGTCTCATCGTGTCTCACAACGGGGAGAAATTCCGTCACTCCGTTGGCATATCGGTAAGGACATCGTTGTGGAATCAAAGGGCACGGACGGCGGACAAAATGTGCAAAGACCGGCGGGCATGGGAGATCATCGGCCCGATTCACGCAAGGCTTGTGGAGCGGGAGGTCACCGCAATGTCACGGAAGGATGTGACGGCAGCCATTGCGTATGCACTCGGAAAGGATGACGGGATTCCCACGCAAAGACCCGCATTTTGGCCGTATTTCAAGGAATGGTCGGAAAGGGATACTCCATCCCGCCGCTTCCGTGAACTCGCCTACAAGAGGGTTTCCGAGATGATGGGCACGGACGGAGACTGGGAGGACATCGACGGGGATTGGTATTTCCGATTCGTCCAAAAATGCAACGAGAACGGGTACTCGCACAATTACAAGTCCACGCTTACAGCAAAGGTCAAGACATGCCTGAAGGAGGGCATAGACCGAGGCTTCCACAAAAACGAGTCATACCGAAAATTTACCAGCTCATACACGACAGCTCATACAATCGCCCTCATACAAGCGGAGGTAGACGCATTGTGGAAAAAAACGCTCTCCGGGAAGGAGGCGGATGCCCGTGATGTCTTCATCGTGGGAGTGTATTGTGCGGGGCGATTCCAGGACTACTCCGTGTTGTCGGAAGACAATGTGTCTTCGGACGGGATGCTCCGCTATGTGCAAAGGAAGACGGGGGCATCGGTGGTCATCCCGTGTTCGCCCAGGATCAAGGAGGTGTTCTCCCGCCACGGGGGGCGGTGTCCTTCCATCACGGAGCAAGAGGTTGGTAGGCACATCAAGGAGGTGTGCCGGAAGATTGGGGGAAGTTTTGAAGAGACGGTCGAGGTGCGGGTAAGCAAGGGGGCGAAGACAATCGTCGAGAAGAGACACCGCTACGAAATGGTGTCATGCCACACCGCTAGGAGAACGGGGGCGAGCTTGTTGTACAAGTCGGGCGTACCCGTTCGTGTGTGCCGTTTCCTCACGGGGCACACCACGGACAATATGTTCTTGAAATATGTAAAGATATCCAAGGAAGAGGGGGCGGACATCCTGGCGAGGTCGGAATTCTTCCGATAGGCACAAACAAAAAAAAGGCCGAGGAGGGTATGATCCCTCCCCGGCCGTGGGGTTAAAGAAAGTAAGCCATCGCTTGCTTTGAGAGTGTGGGTTGGAAGGCAACCACATACCGGCTCGTCATCTGCTCTGAGGTGTGACCCAAGCAGACCTTCGCCTCGGTAAGCGATGCTCCCGCCATAACTAGATTTGTAGCCGTTGAGCGTCTGAAACAATGGGAGGAGAGAACCTCCCATTTCTCCGTTACATTCTCTACACCGCCCCGTCTCGTCTTCACGGGTTCGGTAATGCCCGCCCGCTTCGCAAGCCGACGGATGATCTCGTTCCGTGCCTTGAGGGTAGGCTCATCGCCACGATGCGTTTGGGCATAGGCAATCCAACCCTTGGTCTTCTCGGAAATAGGAATGGATGCGGTGACCTTCGTCTTCTTGGATGTGTAGACGAGGTACCCGTCCTTGTAGTTCTCCTCCGTGAATGTCATCACATCGGAAATCCTGGCACCCGTATACGCCTCAATCAAGGACTCCACCTTGACTAGGGCCTCTTTCCCCGAACGGGTCGGCACGGCCTCAAAAGCCTTCAACTCGTCCGGCTTCAAGAATGTGCCCCGTGTGGTGTCTCCCTTTACCGAGAGGATTTTCTCCCAACCCCTGGGGAGGTCGAGGTCGTCCTCGTTTCGGTGGAGGATGGACTTGAGGTATGCAAGGATGGTCTTCGCAGAGCCGTTGGACAATGCGTCAACCAAGTGATCGTGGAACTCGTAGAGAGAGGATTTCGTGATGTCTTCCCACTCACGGATTCCGACCGCGTTCAAGTGCTTGCGGAGGGATTGACCCGCCCCGCTCTTGCTTTCCATCTTGGAAATAGATTCTTGTAGTGTTCTCATAACTCGTTTGATTTTGATTTGGCGGGGATGGGAGGAGTCAACCTCCCGCCCCCATCGGATCACTTGAATATGCCTATCTTCTCGACCAATTCAAGAACATCCTTTTTCGTTCGCACCCAACGAGGGATGTCCGTTCCGTTGGCGGATTGGGTATATTTCTTTCCCCATCGCCACTCGTACTCGACACCACGGCCGGTGTCATCGTACTTTCGTGCGAATTGCACGGCACCGTAGTTGACATACCAACGGGGGCAATCGCCCCTCCACATTCCAGAGCAATAACTTGCATAAAAGAACCTCGTTCCTTCCTCGTTATACAAGATCACGGACGATTTACCGATGTGGTTTCTCTTGTGGAGTTTCGGTCTCTCTTCGGAGAGTTTCTCTTGCCATTCAAGCGGTAATTCATAGAATTTCATAACTCAAAGATTTAATGGTTTGACTTGGCGGGTGCATCCCGGTCGGGGGATGAACCCAGACACCTATTTCTTGACCCTCACGAACCACCCAAGGCTTCGGGAGAAACCGAGTTCCGAGCCGGAGAGTGTGTCCTTCAGGTCCTCCGCATCCGAATTGTTCTCGCAGAGGTAGAACTTGTAGGTGTCGTTGGAGGTGACGATGAATGCGCCAACCTTCCCGTTTTTCAATGTGACTTTTTCCATAACTCTATAGATTTGGTTGGATGGGGAGGAGGGCATCACCCCTCCTCCTCAATGATGTAGGTTACCCGGATGGTCTTCGCCATATCCTCGACAACCTGGTTGAACTCACGGGCGAGTCGGTAGCAATGATCCGACTCGTTCTCCCAATACTTTTGGAAATAGCCGGGGAGTTCCGATTTCTTCTCGCACTCCTTTCCACGGGCTCTCAAAGCCTCGACGATGGACTTGATCTCGTCAAAATTGATTGTCATCATAACTCATAAGATTTGGTTTGTGGCGGACTGGAGGGGTGTCACACCCTCCCGCCCGTTTCTAGTCCCCGACCTCCTTCAACCACCCGGCAACCAAGTTGGTGGCCTCGTTGATGGTCATCCCGGAGTGGTGGACGATGAGTCTGCCACCGCTAAAGCGGAAAGCGGTGTAGCCGGACAAACCCTTGCCGACCTCAAGGCGGTAGGTGTTCGCCTCGTTCGACCACACGGCAAGCATCCGTGCCTCCGTGCTGGTCTTGATGTGGGAGCGAATTTGCATTGCGTTCATAACTCAAAGATTAAAGGTTTGGCAAACGGGCGAGGTGCCACCCCCGCCCGTCCGTCTACGCAACACGGATGATGCACACCCCGTACTCTCCGCAAAGGATGTCACCAACGAGCATCTCACGGATGGGAACCCTGACGGAGACATCGTCATACCGCCCGTATTCCTTTTCATAGTCCCACCCAATTGACGGGAGGTCTTCGTAGCCGGACTTGGTGATTTCGTAGTCACCGCTACCCGCATACTCGGTGTTCTTGATAGTGACGAAGATGGCGAGGCAGTCCCAACCAGTGGCAACCCCCTTGATGGTTTGTTTCGTAATCATAACTCAAAGATTTGATGGTTTAACATAGGCGGTGGAGGAGGAGGTCAATCCTCGTCCACCAATTGTTTCTCAAGGGTGACGATGGCATCGTTCAATCCATCCAAATTGAAATAGATTGTCGGTTCGCCATCCTTCACATAGCGAGGCTCGGAAAGTTCTCCCTTGGTTCGGTACAAAGCCTGGAGTGCGGTCTCGACCGACACCTCCTCGCCCATCTGCAACCGCTCGATGCAAGAGGAAATCCAACTACGATACCTCGCTGCCCTCTGCCTCCTCAACGAGCGGTGGGCGGAAAGCAACACACCGAGGACTCCGTCCCACTCCGTCTCCGTCGGAATTCGGCATCCATACATGGGATGCCCGTCCGCCTTTTCGGTGGTGGTCGGTTTGACTCGCTTGGCTCTCGCCCGTCTCAGATCATAGATTGTTGCCACGATGACAACTGCGATGCATAACACCGCATAGATGATGATAGTAGGTGACATAACTCAATAGATTTGGTTTGGCGGACGGGAAGGGCATCACCCCTTGCCGTCCAGGTGTCTAACTACCCAACTCCCACCCGAAGGTGTTCGTCTCCGTGTCGAAATAGAACTTTTCAACCCATAGGTCGGAGAATAGGTGGTAGGAATCCATATCCGGCTTTAGGTTGTCATAGAGAGTCCTGAGGTTCATCGCCATAGGGTAGATGTAGTCCGTCACGAATAGACCGCTTCCGTGGGGGGTGAATTCAAACTCAAGTTCAAACAAACCGCCCGAATTGAATACGGGGTAGGAGTCGATCTTGGCTTTGCACTTTCCCCTCCCGATTGCCTTGGATGCCCTCTTGGAAAGGAGGACGAAGATGGGGAGGCGGTCGATTTCCTTGATGATGTTGTTGAGGCGGAAATCCACATTGGGGGCAAGATTGATAATCATAACTCGATAGATTTGAAGGTTAAACTTGAGAAGGAGGGTAGAATCACCTCCCCCTCCCCCTATTGTTGCTTCGGGTTGTACACGATGGACAAGTAAACCTCGTCCATGTCCACCCCGCAATCACGGAGGTTCTTCGTTAGAAGCGGAAGACTCTGCCTCTCATCGTTGCAGATGACAACCCGCTCCTCCGTGTAGCAAGTGAAAGAGGAGACGAGTTCCGGGAGCAGCCAGATCACATTACAAAGGACGGCTTTGTGGTTGCAATAGATTTTCGTGATGTACATGACTAGATTGTTTAAGGGTTTGGTGAGGATGGATGATGTCACTCATCCCTCCCCATTCTCTTGATCTCATCTGCCACGATTCGCTTCACCTTTTCGATGGTGGGCATTCTCCAAGTGCCGTCCAGGGTGAGGTCTACGACCTTGCCCACCCACGGGTCAATCGGAATGGTGGAGAGCGTGATAGTCCCATCATCATTCGGGATGATAGACCAAATCTCGTAGGTGGTGTAGTCACGCTTGATGGTAGGGTGATTCCGATGAGCAAAGAAGTCAATGGAATAGATGTCCGCCATCATTGTGCAGATTTCTCGAATCATTTCGTGCTTGTTCATAACTCAAAATTTAAGTGGTTAAACTTGCAAGGGAGAGGGTGGTCAAACCCCCTCCCCCGTCATCTACTCATCGGGCAGAATCTTGCCCCAATAGTCCCATCTCCCGTCCTTGGCAATCTGCTCCGTAGCCTCGTCCATAAAGTCGAATCCGTTCGACTCTAGGAGCTTCTCGATGGATTCCTTGACCGATGACGGAGCATCCGTGCGGATAAGTGCCTCAAGGGCATTGAACGGCATCGTGCTATCCTCCTTGGGATAGTAGGTGATGAAAAAGATTTCGTTCATAACTCGTTAGATTAAATGGTTTGCGAGGAAGGGCAGAACCACCCGCCCCTCCCTCCCTAGTCCTCCGCTATCCACTCTAGGATGGCAGAAATGACAATCGCAGGGATGATGAAATAAAGCATAACTCATAGGGTTTGGTTTGGTGGGTGGTCGGGGTCTCGCCCCCGCCCATCCGGGATCACTACCTCCGCCCCGTCTTGGGGGTGATGATGTGGTTGACCTTCTTGAGGAACTCCTTCATAATGGATTGGTCGAAATACCATTGGTTTTCCTCCTCCACGGAGCATATGCTCCCGTCCGGCTTGACGATGTCGAAATCGTCCATAACGGAGCAAGCGGTCTCCCGATACAACTCCGAAAGGGCACTCATTACTACATCCTTCGTGGTCTTGAGAACGAGCTTCCGGCTCGCCTCCTCGATTGTGATTTGCTTTTTCATAACTCGTTGGATTTGGTTTGCAAGGGCGGGGGGTATCACCCTCCCCGCCCCCGTGGTTACCGCTAGGCATTGTCGCAGAACCTCTCGCAAATGTGGTTGCAGATGTCATCGTTGATGATACCCGCATCACGGAGTCCCTCAATGAGGTCAATCGCCCTCTGCCAAGCATCCCAAGCCTCCTTCGTGTAGAAACCTTCCGGCCCCTTCTTCTCAAGGATGGCATCGAATGCCTCGTCCCTCTCCTCCTCATCGGCAATGGCAACCGCCCTCTTGTATGCCGGAGAATTGTACTCTCCCTTGAGTCCGAAATGCTTTCGGAGGAGACCCTCAAAATCGAAATGAACGGAGGTTTCCAGGGTAGCGATAATCGTTTCGTAGTAGTGTTCCATAACTCAATAATTTAGTAGGTTTGACATGGCGGGAGGGGATGGTTTCACCCATGCCCCCCCCCTCTTCTTTTTTCCTAGACCCCCTCCCCCTCTTCTTTTTTCCCACCCTCTTTCTCGATGCGGTGTACATATCTCCTCCACGAACCCTCTAGAATCGAGTGGGCGGAATAGTACACACCACCATAGGCAATGGTCTTGACATCCTTGAATGTGGCTAGGATGTAGCAAGCAACCGCATCCCGCTCCGCATCCGGGCGGAACTCCACATCCGGTCTCCGCATACTCTCCTCAACGAGACGGAGGTCGAGCGGGACATATTTCTTGTTGTGCTTGCACTCGTCACTCTCGACCCACCAAGCGGTGGTGTGGAATGTCTTTGCGATGGCGTCGGAAATCTCTTTGTAGTCTATCATAACTCAAAAATTTGATGGTTGAACATTGGCGGGCGGGCGGGGGTTCAACCACGCACACCCGAAGGTAGGACAACTAGCGAATACGAACGGCGACAAATAGGTTTTCAAGGAAACGAGCTTCCCCGACCCCCGTATCACGGAGGTATTGGATATCGTCCTCGTCCATGTCGAACTCATCCCCGAAAATGGAGAAATCGTTGAACGCAATGGTAATGTTCGACACCTCCACGGAATTGCTGGCCTCCGTGGCGATGATGGCGAACACATACTTGAAGCCGGACACCAGCGATGCGAAATTATTGTCCTCGATTACTTTGTAATTCTTGCTCATAGCTCAATAGATTTGATGGTTAAACATGGCGGGTGCGGGGAGCATCACGCACCCCCGCACCCGTTGACCGCACACCCATGCAACCTCACAACACCCGAAACGGGCATAACTCATCGGTCGATCCTATGCGGGCGGGGGCGGGATCAACCACCCCCGGCCATGAAGGGAGAACCCCTTGAAGGGCGGGAGAACCCCGCCCCGCTTCGCTAGATTTGGCGAAATTGGCACGGGCGGCGGGGTTCATTCCGCCACCCATGAAAAGAGAACCGCAAAATTAATGTGCTTTAAATAAGATGGTTTCGCCCTCTTTGAGACCGAAACACCCGCTACCATTTATAGCACACTCTTCGCAAAGTCCAGGACACCATGAAAATTTAGATGTAGTGTTCTTTCCTCTTTCGACCTCGTTTCCATCCTTATCAAACCACACGGGAGAGGAAACGGGCAAATCGTAGGGGTTCGGCATTGTTTCGCCCCGCCAATCGGAAAATACTACATGAAGGTTTTCGGGAATCTTCCCCCCATCCCTCAAAAATCCGTTAACCACCCCATACAACTTGGTAAAAATCAAGAAATCGCATTTGGGTGTGTTGTTGGCGATTTCGACAACCTTCAACCAATAGGTTTTAGATACCAAATCCCCGCCAACATGCCAACGGAAAAACCGAAAACCCCGAACCGCTTTTGCAATCTCATCAAAATAACGGGCGGGATCTTTGCGAAGGATGGCGGAATTAATCGCCCTAGACCTTTGCACGGTGGTTTGGTAGCAGACGTTCCGCACATCATAACACCCGCTTGCACATGTTTTACAATGGGCACAATCGGCAACGGGTATAAGAGACACGGACGGAACGGCTGCACCCGTTTTGCGGTTTCCGTTGCTTATACGGACATGAAGGGCGGAAATATCGCCCGCTTCCAACTCATTACGGAAAGCAACCATTTTGTTAACTCTGCGGTTCACCGCTTCGGTAGAAAATTCGTTGTACATAACTCTAAAGATTTGATTTGTTAAACATGGAACCGATACGGAGAACCACCCCCGCAAAGATTAGGGGGTTGCCGGATTGCAACCCCCAACGGCTAAAATCAAATCTAACTTTTTGAGTTAATTCTTTGTCGGTTGATCTCGGGGTGGTTTTGCCGTGTGCCCCTCCGCAAAAGATTGCGTTCTTTTTCCCACAACGGGCGAAATGGTTTCTTTTCCGTTCGTGTCTTTCGTTGCTTGGTTCAATCGGTGTGCCGTTAGCCGTTAACTCCCTCCCAAGACATCCAAAAGGGAAAGTAAAAAGACTACTTTCTAGATGCTCCGTTGGCGAAGGGGTCTTGCAACCTCTTCGCCCGCTTTTGTATGTTCGCTAAATTCGAGAAAGCGGAAAACCTTTAGCGGGGTGCGTTACCATAACGCTAAACCTCAACCCGCTACAAAGGTAAACATTATTATTGATAATGCAATACTTTTTTACAAAAAAAATCAACTTTTTTTAATAGGGGTTCAAAAATCCCGCTTCTACGCATGTACAATGCGGTTTTATGGTCGGATCATCCCACGAAATCCCGAACACCCCCAAAACATCCCCCTAAAGGGGGCATAATTTGCCCCCTATGGCATCAATGGCAAAATATGAGGAATTACACATCTTTTGCAAGATATGCCGAAATTCGCCCGTTTTCGCCCGTTTGCGGGCATTTTCCATGCTCCGGCGATTCGTGGCAATGGTTGCAACATCCAACCACTAACAACAACACCCCCAAATGAGACACACAACCCAAAAACCAGGTCCACACCACAACCACCCGAAAACCCGCCATATTTAACCCCCTTTTGGGGCGGGTTTTAGTGCTATTGATATATAAATACTTTTATTAACTATTATAAAATTACTTAAAAAATATAAAAAGCCATTTTTAGCCGTTTTAAGACACTTTCTCCGCCCTAGGTATACTACACCATTACCGAAGGGGAGTTAATCGATTCTAGCCAAAATTATCGAAATTCGATAAAAGTAAAAAACTGGTGCTAACTATCATAAAATCAAGCAATTACAAGGGTGTTATTGTATGGTTAACCTAAAGGGTGTTTTTAAACAAAGGATTTTACTATCTTTGTGCCATAAATTGGCACATTATGGCACTACTCAACAAGACACTAACGGACAAAGAAAAAGCGGTTCTCTTTTGGCATGTCTTCGGGGGCGTGGATGATTGGGCACTACTCTACAAAACCGCATTAAACGAAAAGACCTTCAAAGGGCAATCCTTCAAAAATCTAAAAGACTATGTGTCAAAGTGGAAACGCACATCCAAAGTACAAAACTTTATAAGGGAATTGGAAATACTAAAAATTCGCATGTTGGAAACCGCAAAGGAAGAGGGGAGAATTGAAGGGGCGGAAAGTGTCCGCACAAATGGCGAAAACCTGGTTTCGGGTGGTGTGTTCGTAGACTACTCAAACCCCACCAACCAAATACGAAAGTTAAACGCCCTTATAAACACCGCCAAAGACCCGAACGATACCTTGGACGCATTGAAGGTTTTAATTGCTTCGCAAAAAGCGGATAAAGAGACACTAAAAGAGGGTAAACCGATACGGGCATATTTACCGATATCGTGCAATCGATGCCCGTTATACTTGAAGGAATCGGAAACCTAGGTTACATTATCCCTATAATGTTACGAGTTTTGCGGGCGATGAGGGGAAGGGGGTGCAGCGGAGGGGGGGAGGGGGCAAGCTCCGCCCGCCAGGGCGGCCGGGGGTGTCGACCCAGATTTCTTTTTTTTATTTTTTTTGCTTGGAGAGGGATGACCTTGCCCCCCTGGGATCAGTGATTTACCGTCGATTCGGTAGTTTTGAGTTATATAGTTGAGTATCAACGAGTTGAGTGAAACATTGGCATTTTCGCCGGTGTTTCTTTTATTTTTTTTTCTTTACTCTATTTCTTTTTTTTTGTTTTGAGATATATTAATAAATAATATATATATAAATAATATATATAAATAAATAACTAACAATCATAAAGAACCTTTATGGGGTTTTAGTGTCCACGATGGTGTCCGTTTTCTGTCCACGGCGTGTGGTGTTCGACCCTTGTATCTATGTGGATTTCAATGCGTTAGAGTGTCCGTTTTCTGTCCACGATTTTCACACGATGGTGTCCACGGGTGAAAAAAATGCCCCGGCACTTTTGTGGTGTCGGGGTGTGTTGTGCGTGGTGTTTTTTGTCACTTTGCTATGATGTCGATGTCCTTGCCGCAGTGCGGGCATACGAGTGAGGTTGCGGTGGTTATTCCCCTGGACGGGATGAGGGTGTCCTTGATGTGTAGGGGGGTCTCGGAGCAGACGGTCTCGACGGTGGTATCCAGGGCAACCGCTATTTTTTGGATGACATCGAGCGTGATGTTTCCGTTGAGGTAGTGGTGGATGGATTGCTTTGAGACTCCCATTTTCTTGGCGAGGTCTTCTTGGGTCATTCCTCTTTTTTGGAGGATGAATTTGACATTGTCTTTCAGTACCATAACGCTATTGTTGAATAATGGGGCAAAGATAAATGAATGGATTGACTTTCGCAAGTGTTGTAAAGCGATAATGAATTTCTTGCAATTTTTCTTCCGAGATATTCCGAAAGTGGAATTGAATTGTTAACTTTGTTGCCATGACAAAGGAGGAGCGAATCTTGAGGTACATGTATCCGGGGCGGACGGTGTTTTCGTTTTCGGAGATACGGGAAATCCGCCGTTTGTTGTCGGCGGGGGAGTACAAGGACGAGAGTGCCGGACGGTTGCCTACGAGGTTCGTGGCGGTCGGCGAGGAGACGAGGATATTCGGACGCACATACAGGTGCGTGATGGCATCGAGGGATATCTTGACCGACCCGTGCCTTGGGTGCGACTTGCGGGAATCCGCATGTTCGTCGAAGGTTCCGCAGTGTTCTCCATTTGACCGGCGGGATCACCTCCGTGTATGGTATAAACTTGTTGAGGATGTCGGCGATGTCAAATGAGTACAGGACGATACCGACGGTGGAGTTGGTGGAGATGTGGGAGCGTGAGCGAGACCGCTTGCGTGGATCTGGGTCGGGCGATTTCGATGCGTTGTATGAGATGCGGTGTGAGTTAGACCGCCGCCGTGACATTCCGAAACCCGTTGTAGATGTGAACTTTAGCAACGATTACTTAACGGATTAGTTCAGATGGACATTGAGAAGGCTAGGGAGGTAAGTCGCTTGTACCGCCTCCGTGACGATTTGCGTTCGTCGGTGTTGACGATGCGTTCCCGTGTGGGGCGGAATCCGATAGGCACCACGAACATCACGATTCCGACCTCATGGCTTCCTGCGATTATAGGGATGGCCGAGTCGGAACTTTCCGACATCGATGAAAAGATTTCAAGATTATGAAGGTAACAAAGGACGGCAATGTCAAGCTGGAGGCGTATGAGATACGCATCGGCAATTTCTTCGTGAAGAAGGAGCGGGACCACATCAAGATTCAGGACATCAATGCGGTGTTTTCCTACAGGGCGAACACCCGTATGCCGATTGGCATATGGTTGGAGAACATGTGGGACGGAGTCAAGAAGGGCGAGTCCGGTGCTGAGGTGACCTTGAAGACCTACATTGCCATGATGTGGTCGTTTTTCTCGGTTGCTCCCGACAACGATTTCGTGAAGGATGTGTTGAGGATCACTGAGGATGCGTTGAACCGCCACCCGGACTGGTACGGCATCAAGAAGGACGCTACGGCGGAGGAGGATGCGGAGGCCGCCCGGGAGGTGAAGGAGATGCGCGAGTTCGAGGACGAGGTGAAGGATGCCATCAGGAAGGAGGACGGCGAGTGATTGAGATCAACGAGGGATTCATCATCTACAAGCCGAAGACTCTCCCGAAGCGTCCCGTCCGCACGGAGAGTGCATGGGTCCGCCGTGCGGTGTTGTTTGAGTTGTGGCGATTCCGAAAGAAGTTGATTGCCGAGCGTGGCATCGACATCCTTCAGTTGAATGAGACCCCTGAGTTCGTGGAGTTCCGTTTGGAGTGCGAGATCAACGGCACGAAGATGGAGTTCAACGAGGACAACCTCCGCCGTAGGGGGTTCCGCAAGAAGAGGAAATGAAAAACCCTCCTTTTGGGAGGGCAAATCTTTGAGTTATGTATCGCATAACTGCGAGTGGGATACAAAGATGGGACTATTTTTTTGAAAAATCAAGGGATTTTGTCGAAAAAGTACTCAGGATAGCAGCAGCACCGGCTGTGTGGTATCTCAAACGGTGTGTCGATGGGTATAGGCTTGTTCGCCATCTCCTGGCACACATCGCAGTCGTAGTTGCTTCCTCTCCGCCGGATGTAGTATTCCGCCCCGTTGTCCTTCTGCTCTTGCCATTCCGCATGCCTTACCGCCCCGATGATGCCGTTCTGCCCTATTATGGCGATTTGGTCGAGTATGTCCTTTGAGTAGCCTCTCCCCCACTTGAGCGATTTTGTCGGGATGTTCCTCCACAGGGGCGATGCGAACGGGTTTCTGACATACCTTGATACGAGTACATTGAGTTCGCTCTTCCTGATTCCGTTTACGACCGCGAGTGCGATCCATATCTCAAGGAGTTCCTTGAGGTGCGACCCCTGCATGTCGAATCGATAGATGATGGACACATCGCCTTCCGGGTTGCTGGTCTCGTCCCATGCCTCTTCCCCGTACCCGTTGAGTTGATCCCTGATGATTGCCTCGGCGATTCTCCTAGCCTTGGCCGCCAATGCGTCCGATAGTCCTTGTAGGACCTCGTTCGCCTCGGAGTCGAGTTCCGGGTCGGATTCAAAGAGAAAGTCCGCCGTAGGCTTTCCTTTGCTCCATACGAGTTCGATTAGTTTCTTGACCACCTTGTCGAACTCGGCGGAAGCCAGTCTCTTGAACTCCGCTGCGGCCTCGATGAGCCGTCGATTACTTATTGGCATTGGTTCTGCTGTTGGCTACGGGGTTCTGCTTTTGTGCCTGAGCCTGTGCCTTGGCCTCGGCAACCATCTCGTTGTGTGCTTCCTGGAGGATTCGGTTGACCTCGTCCGGGGAGGAGTACCCGATGTTGTAGGCGAGTTCGGTCGCGGTCTTGCGGGACATCGCCCCGACGGCTACGAGCTGTTGTATGCCTGCGATGACATCGTTCTCGGAGAGGAAGATGAACGGTTCCAGGTACGACTTGACCTTGAAGGACTCCACATCCGACACTTTTTCCTTCTCGGTGAAGTATCCGAACTTGAAGAGTGCGGTTGCCCTGTTGAGGAATTGTTGGTATTCCATGGAGTCGGAGAGGGCCTTGAGATATGAGTCGGCGAAGAGCATCTTGACGGTCCTGGAGGACATGTCCGCACCGGACTTGATCTCTGGTGTCTCCACGGCGAACGACCCGCGCATGATGTTCTTCTCCATGATTGAGAGCTGTGTTGCGAACGCACCGTCCGCTCCCGCTGCGGGTTCAAGGAATCCTACTTTTGCGTTGGGGTCGATGGAGTCGATGCGGTTCGGGGTCCCGTCGGTGTTGGTCATTACCTCAAAGTCTCCTCCGAGGGTGTAGAGGATTCGGAGTGCGTAGGCTGCGTTGTTCTCGGAGAACTGCGATATCGCAACCTCGTAGCCGTCGATGAGGGACTGCGACGCCGTCCACACGGGTCCGTTGTCGGATCGGTGGTATGCCACGGGGCAGATGGGGAATCCGTGCTTGATGGGTTCTCCTTCCATCGCCCACTTTTCTCCGTCCTTCTGCACATATGTGACGAAGTTGCTCTCGTCGACCACATCGAGGTAGAGTTTCCTGTTCCCGTCCCAGTCCTCCTGGTAGTACTGCCGTCCGAAGAGTGTGAGTTCTCCCGTGAGCGTGTCGTAGTGGGGGTAGAGGATGTCTCCGTCCTTGAAGGAGAAAGTCCTCCACTTGACCTTTCCGCCGTCCATGTAGACATAGATGGCGCAGTCCGCCGTGAGGTAGTCGTCCTGGATGGCATTGTTGATTGCGACCTCCATGTCTTTCTCCTCCCATCCTTCCCTGAAGAAGGAGAGAAGGTCGAGTTTCCTTTGGTCGGTGCCGCCTGAGATGAGCCTCATCCCGACATTGTTTCCGAGGAGTGCTTCCTTGCGTTTGGTGAGGATTCTCTCCTGGAATCCGATTGCGATGCGGGAGCGGACTTTGGCTTGGTACGAACCCGACTCCTTGTTGACATACATCGTGTTCGGGTAGTACTTGATGCTGTTGATGAGGTGGGATGTCGGGTAGTACTGCCGGATGAAGTCCGACTGCGTCCTCAGCTCCCTCTGCACATTGTCGATGTTGACCGCATAGGGTGCGTTGGGGTTGAGCATCGGGGTTGCCCCGATTACATTGGGCGGGATGGGCACGGAGAAGGGTTTCTTGCGGAGGATCTGCTCCGGCTTCATCGATGCGATTGAAGGCTTGAGTCTCATATCGTAGGGTTTTATCAGTTACATAAAACAGCTCCAGTCTCCCCTGCGTGATTTCTTCGACCTCTTGGCATGGTCGACCCGGTCGATGCAGTAGAGAAGTGCCTCTATAAAGTCGGGGCTGTGCCCCAGGATGGATTTCATGTCGCTCTTCTTGATGAGTTCGCGTGGTGCCTGGTCTTCTATCCACCGCAGGATGATTCTCTCCTCTACGAGCTTCTCCATCACGGAGAACGGGATTCTCTTCTCGGTGAACATCATCCTGAGGACGGACTCGTCTATGGAGATCGTTCCGTTCTGGATGGCACTTATGAGTAGACCCGCACACTCGCTTTTCCTTGAGCGGTAGGACGAAGCGTCCTTGACATCCTTCCCGCCCTTGTTGGAGAATGCGTGTGCCCGCTGCGCCCCAGGGTCGTCGGAGTTTTTGAGGATGATTCCGACCCCGTCTCCGTCGAAGGCGAAGTTCTCCCACGGGATGTTGTTCTTGTTGAGGAAATCCCGTATGATGTCAACCGTATCCTCGACCTTGACCCCCTTTTTGGCGTAGATGTCTATGATGTGCCACCCGTCCATCGCCCACATTACGAACCAGTCGTTCTTGTAGGCGATGTCCGCTCCCGCACACCTGACCCCGCTCGTTTGGGCGGGTGCGGCGAAGAACCTCTGCATGTCGTCCATCGTGATGATGGATGAGGAATCGTCCACATCCCTCCACACGCCACGGATGTCGTTGATGACGGATTTCGACCCGCCGGACGAGATGCGGTTCATGTACTTGGGGTCGGCTATGTGGAGGATTTTGTTCTCAAGATAGTCTCCGTCGATGAATGTGACGGATGTGATGAAGTTCCTGTAGTCCTTGTCGGGTTCGTCCGTGAGGGATTCTATCTTCCTTCTTGCGTTCGGGTTCTCGTAGACCTCTTCGGGGGTGTTGCCCCATGCGATTTCCATGACATCCTCTCCGTATCGGCAGAAGTATCTTATCTTCCCCGACCTTTCGGGGATTGCCTCGTCGGTCTCCGGGTCAATCCACCAGTCCAGGAACCACCTGAGTTTGTTCGACCGCCCGACGGGGTTGCATGTGCAGATGAAGCGGGGCCGGACACCGGCGGTTGAGCGGTTCGATCCCATGAGGTCGAAGATGACGGACATGGAGTCTTTTGTGAATTCGGCGAGCTCTTCGATGACGATGTACGGCATTTCCGCACCGCGGAAGCGGTCTTTGATCTTGGAGAGGTCTGCGAGGTGTTCCATCTTCATGGTTGCCCCAACACCGTTGAAGAACTTTGCCTCGAATGATGTGTCCGCAAATGTGGCGAATCCCCTGAAGAGCGGTTTGCACGATTTCCAGATGCCTCTCTTGACATCCCCTTCGTACCTTCTGAATCCGTAGAGGTTCACATCGGGGTTGTCTGCATAGTACATTGCCCCGATGAGGCCGACGGCGGTCTTTCCCGCACCTCTAACGCCGCCGCATATGACGATGTCGGCATCGCTTGTGAGGACTTTCTCTTGGAATCCAGCCTGCGGGATGAGGTTCGTTGACCGTCTTCCCCTCTTCTTGAGTTGGAGATTCTCCTCCCGGAGCATCTCGACGAAATCGTACGAGTACACCTCCATCCCGTATTTTTGGAAGACGGGGTCGAGGAACTTGCGTTCGTCTATGACAGAAGCATTTAACATCACCGCAAATGTGCAAGCGAATTTGGAATCTTGTGGAAAATTTTTTCCGTGATATTCCAATATGGGGCATATATTTGCCCGTGTATGGACGAAAAAGGAGCGAATAAAGGGGTTCAGATCAGTTGCCCGTTGTGCGGGAAGCGTTTTCCCGTGAGGGTGCAGGAACTCGTTGGAAAACTCCGTGTGTCAATCCGTTGCCCGAACTGCAAGCGGGTGAGCGAGATACAGTTGCAGGACATACAGTAAGCACAATATCAGTGCGTTAGAGGCTACCAAGAGTTACACGATAACCGTTCAGGCCCGAAGTAGAAGCGATTAGGTTCGTTTCCGCTTCGGGTTTTTTATAACCAAAAGTTCTTTGAAAATGAAGGAAAAAATCGCACTTGCGCTCAAGACGAAGTATCAGCACTTTGGATTGAGCAACGAGGCTATCGACCGGATTGCCGTAGCGAAAGAAAAGACGGTCACAAGCGAGGATGCCATCGACTCCGGGATTGCTGATGCCGAGACGATGAATCTCATCGCAAAAGAATTGATGAAGATGCGTGACAAGGAGATTTCCAACAAAACCGACTTGCAGCGTGCCTTCGACACCTACAAGGAGAAGCACCCGGATGCCGATCCCAACCCCCCGACTCCCCCGAAACCCAAGGAGGGCGAAGAACCCGAATGGGCGAAGAAAATCCGTGAGCAGAACGAGGTCCTTGTGGCCCGTCTTGACGCACAGGACAAGGAGAAGGCAATGAAAGCGACCCGCCTCACGGTGGAGTCGAAACTCAAGGCCGAGGGTTGCACCAATGTCGGAATTCTCAACCTCACCATGAAGGGCTTTACCCTCGGCGAGAATGAGACTCTCGATGCTGCTGTGGAACGGCTCAAGGGTGAGTACAACGCCTCGTTCAAGGAGACTTTCGGCGACGGAGCCCCTCCCGGAGTCGGGACCCCGAATTTCGGAGACTCAAAGTCCGCCGTAGACCACAAGAACAAGTTTCTCCAGGACCAGGGTCTTCTCCCGAAGGAACAGTAACACTTAACCATTAACAACGATGCCTACTTTTAGCTCATTCAATGCTTATGGCTCCGAGTCCAACGAAATCGGACAGAGCCATCTTGCCGTGTGGCTGGGTGTTGTGACCCCCGTTCCCGTGGGCGGTAACCTCGCAAGTGCTTTCTTGCAGAAGGGTTTCCTCCTCCGTGCGGGCTCCCCGGTGAATCTCACCGACAAGGTCATCACCCCGTTCGTCGGCTTCGAGGTCGTCGCTTTCACCGCCGCCACGGGTTCCGAGGCCAACGATACCATCGTGGTCAAGCCCGCCGATTTCGGTGGTGTCAAGATTGCCCCCGCGGCCAGCGACATCCTCCAGAAGGTCGGTGACACCTTCGCCGCCACGGGTGCCGCCCGTGCCCTCGTCTCCGTGACCCCCATCACGGAGGGTGCGAACGCTGGTTGCTACACCGTCCTCGTTGCCCACAGTGCCGGTCTCGGCACTCTGGCCGCCGGAGATGTCCTGACCGTCTCCGCCAGTACGGCTGGTGCGTCCGGCAAGTCCATCAAGGTTCAGCCGAACGGCTACCTCTACAACGACATCTACCTCGGCGACCTCGATGACTCCGCCGCCGCCAAGTCCGCGAAGACCATCGCTGCCACGGGTGCGGTTGTGAGGTATCACCACGAAGGTCTCATCGTCGAACTGACTCCCTCCGCCGCAGTCAAGGCCCAGATGGCCGCCGCCGTGCCGGGTGTCCTTCAGGTGCTTGTCTAACCTTTAACGAATAGGAGAAAACACTATGGATACCTACAGCATTCAGTTCTACGACCTCCTCTCCCGTGCCCTCGGTGCGGGCGAGAGCATCCAGACCTTCCTGGACAACACCATGGCCCTCAAGTACAACTCCCTCCAATTGGACGGCTTCGTGATGGAGCCCTTCATGCAGACGGATTTCGTGTTTGAGCAGGTCATCGGCGAACTCGGCCTCAACGCCACCGCCCAATACTACGACCTCGACTCCCCGCCTCTGCCCGACGGAACTCCCGGCTTCAAGGCGTTCACCGGCAAGATCCCCAGGATGAAGAAGGTCGAGTACTTCAATGAGGACAAGCTGAGGAAGATGAAACTCATCGAAGACCGTCGTTCCGCCACCGCCGCCCAGATCGCAGAGATTGCCTACCAGCAACTCTTCATCACGGTCGACAACCTCATCGGAGGCCACACCAATGCCCTGACCTACCAGCGTCACCAGGCGGTCTCCACGGGTAAGTTCACCATCAATGCGACCAACAACCCGAAGGGTATCAAGGACATCGTCATCGACTACCATGTCCCGGCCGCCAACAAGACCACCCTCACCGAGGACGCGCGTTGGTGGACTTCCTCCACCCACACCACCGCCAACGAGGGTTCGGCCTCCGACCCGATCAAAGACCTCCTCGCCGTTGTCGAGAAGGCCCGCAAGGCCGGTGTACGCGGTCACTTCGAGGTGAACATCGACTACCTGAAGGAGTGCCTCAACCACTCTCAGGTCCTCGCCAAGATTGGCATCTCCGTCCTCCCGGCCGCCGGTGCCACCGCCCAGTCCTCCTATGCGGGCATCATGACCTACGATGCGAAGCGGGTTGCCGTTGAGGGTCTCATCGGCGCTTCCATCAAGGCCGTCGACTCTCTCGTCCCCATCGAGAGCATCGACAAGGCGAACAAGGCCTACACCAAGGCGAATGTGGATGCCTTCGACAAGGATGTCTGGGTCTTCGTCCCGGACGGCAACATCGGTGTTGTCAAGACCGTCGAGCCTATCGCCATCGAAGGCGGTCAATACGGCTCGTTCTACGGGGGCAAGCTCCTCCTGACCGTGGGTGTCGATTTCGTGAAGAAGTGCCAGAGCTTCAACACGGAAATGACCTCCCTGGTCATCCCGACCTCGCCTCAGTACATGTGGTACCTGTACCCGAACGCCTAGTTCTTTGAAAAGTATGTAATCCGACGGAAGAGATGGCCAATATCGCGAACAACATGACTTTGGTGAGGTGGCTCAAGGCCAAGACCGACCCGATCATCGACTACTCCGACGATTTCATCTTCGCCACCCTTCTCCACAGGGGGGTGACGGACGATGCCACCCTCGTTGGGGATGTTGACGAGCGGACACGCGACCTCATCCTCGCCGATGCCTATTACGGTGCGGCCGTTTCTTCCGTGAAGTCGGGTACGCAGGGCGAAGCCGACGGCGGTTGGACCCATTACATTGCCATAAAAAATGTCGTGAGCCGTGATGCCCTTTTGCAGATGGCGAGAGACCTTTATGACAAGTGGGACGAGCCGTTCGTCGACCCGACCAACAAGATCCGTATGAAGCCCCTCTATTGAGATGAGTTACAACCCCCGTTGGCCACATACCTTCAAGGTTCTTTCCGAGTCGCTTGACGCAAACGGACTCCCCGTTACGGACTCCGATGGAAAGCCGGTCCGAGGTGCTATGCAACTCAAAAAGGTTGTATACGACCCGTATTGGAATCCCCGGTTTTGCGCCGACGGCTCGGTTATGACCGAGACGGTCACGGACATGCCGTGGGGGTATCGTACCGCAACGGGCGGTTTGAAGACCGCCGGAGAGGTTATCGTGGCGGACTATAAGGTCTCAACGCCCATGCTCCTAACGGAGCTGCCCACGGGAACGATCCTTGAAATGACCGACTACACCCATACCTTCCGGGTCAAGTTGCTCAAGATGACAACCTACAACTGGGGTACAAACCTCTGGTTGGACAACATCAAGAACTGACTATGGCTACGAGGTACGAGAAACGGAACGAGAGGGTCATCCGAAATGCTTTCAAGCGTTTACCCGCAAGCAAGGACAGGGTTGCCCGCAAGGGGTTGGAAGACCTCTTGGAGAACGCAATGCTCTATGCCCTTGGAGAACACGACCACAGGCATTGGCTTCACAAGTCAACCGCCAACTCGTACGGGTGGGCAATCGTCCACAACGGCTCTGTAGTCGCCCACAAGGTGAACGAAGGCCGTCACGGAGACGGGAACGCCTACTCGGACATGATGTCGGTTGCACGGGGAGTATCTCAGTCGGGATGGATAGGAATCCTTCTCGCCTCGATGCACGGAGACCGTCCGATGTACTTTGCGGTCGACTACGAGCGGGCACTCCTTGAGGAGACCGCCGATGTCACCAAGGAGAACTTCGGATTGTTCTTCAACATCGTCACGGGACCGAGTTCCGCCGTTCCTACGGGAGACGAATAAAAAAGCACCAAACCATGAACGATTTCGACATCACGAAGATAGAGGAGGCGGTCTCCGCAGCGATCCGTACGCTGGGGGTTTCCACCAATGTATGGAACAACCGACCGAAGGCCACCGACGATACCATCGACGATTTCGTGGTGGTAAAGGTGACGGGAGGCATCACGGACAAGGCCGCTCTCGGTCAGACCCGTCTTGCCATCCATCTCTTCGCCCGCGATGTCAAGGAGATGAAGAACTCCAAGCGGCTCTCGGTTATGCAGGGGGCTCTCTCCCCTCTCCCGTTGTGGATAGACAAGTATCTCATCGACGGACACCCCCGTATCGTAGGCGACACGCCGGACGATTTCGGATTTCATGCTAGGATTATCACTTTCCGTTTATTTATTAAAGCAACATAGAAATGGCTACTCTCACCCACGCAATGTTGGATGACCTCCACATCGGAAATGCTTGCCTCTCCCTGCTCCCGTACAGCGCGAGCGGTGTGGACATCACCTCCGGTCTGGATTTCTCCAACGCAGACCAAATCTTCACCCTTGAGGGCACTTTCAACCTGGAGACCGACGACCCGTCCAACACGGACATCAAGATCGACCAGCACCAAGAGGTCATCGATGTCCAGATCGACAAGGGCGGCAACTGGCGGATGACGGGCAACATCCCGTCCATTTCCGTGGCTCTCCTCTCCTATTTCTTCACCGACGGTGCCGACATCGTGGCTGGCACTCAGTCCTCCCCGAAGAGCGTGACCGGTGCCGAGGGCACGGCCTACACCGGCAAGGGCTTCATGGCCACTCCCGAAACCATCGAGGTGACCGTCCTCGCCGAGTCCGAGTCCAAGAACACCGCCATCCTCTTCCCCCATGTGAAGATGATTGTGTCCAAGCCGAAGAAGGACGACAACACCAACCCGGCGTACCTCACCTTTACCGGCTTCATTCTCCCGAACCCTTACAAGAAGAGCGATGCCTATGTCGGCGACTTCGCCGTCCTGAAGGCCGTTGCTTCCAATTCCTAGGGGATCACGGAGGTGAACACCTAAACCTTGGGGCGGGGACGATTTTGCCCCGCCCCATTTTAATTCAAACACAATCCCATGAAACAGCCTACTCCCGAACAGAGGAAAGAGTACAGCGACATCGTAAACGATTCGGTGTCCACAGTACGGATCAAGGGCACGAAGAGGAAAGTCCGCCTTCATTGGATCAAGCCGTATACGATGGAGCGGATAACGAGAATATGGATTGAGCGTGATTTGGCATCTACGAGGTTGGAGGGCGGTGCGGATGTCCTCAAAGACCTTGCAAAAGAGCCGTATTTTGCGTTCAAGGAGGCCGCCTTGATGATCCTTAACCACGACATCAAAATACGGCTTCTCTACGGAATTTATTGGCGTTGGTTGGCATTCAAGTACAACGAGACCCAGATAGAGGACATCATAACGGAGGGTAAAAAAAAACTTCCGCTTATGGCACACTACGGGATTATGGCGTACTCGCTGGATATGAGGACGGATTGGATGACGATGACGAAAAAGGAAGCAGGGCAATTCCGAGCAGAACTGCTCTTGGAAGCGAAGCGGCTTTCGTCAAAGACTTCCCCGAATACGGCCGCCCAAGGTGGAGGCTCGGACGATGGGAGAGGGATTTCGGATACCGATGCGTCCTGACCTGCGCACAGATAGAATTGATGCAGACAGACCTTCCGCACACGCTCTTCCTTCACGATAAAAAGAGAAGGAAGGACGGTGGGAAGGATTTTCAATATAACCCGGAAGACCCCGCCATCCGCAAGCAGATGGAGGCTATCCGAAAGAAGAAGGAGAGGATGGAGTCGGAGGGGAAAAGGGTTGAATACACGATGGACGAACTGTTCAATAGATAAGAGAAATGGGTGGAACAATAGACCAATTGAACTTTGAGGTGATCCTCAACGACGAGAAATTCGACAAGAGGATCAAGACCGACCTTGACATGGCGAAGAACCTCAATACCGAGTTGTCGAACCTCCTCAACATGAAGAAGAGGCTCAACGGCGAGACTACCAAGGAGATTGTCAATGCGGAGAAGGTAAAGCAAGCGGAGCAGAAGACCGCCCAGGAGAAGGCGAAGACCGCATTGCAACAGCAGAAGGTGCTGACGGAGGTCGAGAAGACACGGAACGCCCAGGAGAAGCACACCGGGTCCGTTCAAAAGACAAACGCAGCCTTGTCGAATACCACCTCGATTATGCGGACATTGTCCATGTTGACCGGCGCTACATTCTCGGTCATCGGAGTCCGCCGTTTCCTCTCCTCCCTCATTGACATCACGGGGCAGTTTGAGGTGCAGAAGATGGCTCTCCGAAACATGCTCCAGGATGTTGCCGCCGCCGACAGAATCTTCAGGCAGCTCTACGAGTTCTCCTCCGAGTCGACCTACCGCTTCTCCGAACTTGCCAAGTACTCAAAGCAACTCGCCGCATTCAACATCGGGAAGGACAACCTCTTGGAGACCACGAAGATGCTCGGCGATGTTGCCTCCGGCGTTGGTGTTTCCATGGACCGCCTCATCCTTGCATACGGTCATGTCAAGTCCTCAGGCTTTCTCCGTGGCATTCAACTCCGTTCCTTCTCTCAAAACGGCGTTCCTATCCTTGACGAACTCGCCAAGATGTTCGAGGAGATAGAGGGGAAGGCCGTGTCTCTCGGAGAGGTGTTCAACCGCATGATGAAGCGGGAAATCCCGTTTGAGATGGTCGAGGAGGCATTCAAGCGGATGACCTCGGAGGGTGGCAAGTTCTATAAGATGCAGGAGGTCTTGTCGAAGACCCTTGCCGGACAGATCAACATCCTCAAGGGTAAGTGGGAGAATGCCCTCTATGCCATTGGAGAGTCCAACGATAAGTACTTGAAGGGAGCCGTCAAGTTCCTCACGCTCATAGTAGACCACTTGCAGGAAATCGGCAATGCATTGAAGCCGGTCATCGTTGGCTTCGGTGCATACGGGTTGGCTTTGGCCGCCGCATCGATGACCAATTGGGTTGTCGGGGCCGCCCGTGCTGTGAAATACTTTGTCATCATCGCTCAACGGACGAACATTGCCACGGCCGCCATCCGGGCATTCGGTAGTGCGTCCAAGGCTGCGGCGGTCGGCATCGGGGTCCTTTCCGCAGCAATTGCTGTTGTGGTCTCACTGGTCATGGCGACTAATGCCGCCAATCGAGAAATAAGCGATTTCAACAAAGGTCTTGACGAACTCCACAAGACCGCCAGGGAGAACAACTCCGTCGATGCGGAGGTCTCAAAGATTGAATCCCTCTACAAGATTCTCAAGAACACAAACAATGCATATGAAGCGAGGAAGGAGGCTCTCAACCAACTCAAGTCTATAGTTCCCGCATACCATGCGGACTTGACGGAGGAAGGCCGCCTCATCAACAACAACAAGAATGCCCTTGACCAATACATCGACGCACTCAATCGTGAGGCGAAGATGAAGGGGGCGCAAGAGGAACTCGCCGAATTGTACAAGAAACGCCGTGAGGTAAACAATCGGTTGAAGGGTGTCGAGAAGAGCGAAGAGTGGGCGGCCAACGCACCGATCTATACGGGTGCTGCAACAGTCACCGGCTATGCGTATGTTTCTGCCGCACAATCATTCGGAAGGGCGAAGACCGAGATGAAGGTTGTCAAGGCGGAGTTGGAAGCCATCGATGCTCAAATCGAGTCCGTGAACGACGAGATTGCGGAGACCATGACCATCGCCTCCGGCGGCCCCGACAATTACGATGTGGCCGCAATCGTTGAGGGCATCAAGAACACGGACAGGGAAATCGAGAAAATCCGTGCGAAAGCAAGGAAGGGTTCTATCACCGCCGCAGAGAAGGAAAGGCTGGATGCCCTCAAGCAAGACCGTGAAGACCAGGCGAAGGAGTACGAGGACATAATGGGCATCAAGTACGACAAGGATACCGTCGCCCGAAAGAAGAACGAGACCGAGGCCGAGAAACAAGCCCGCCAAGAGAGGAAGCGCATCACGGATAGAATCTCCCTCTATGAGAAATACATTGCGGCATATGAGAAGTTGGAGGGAATCTTCGACGATGACACCAACGAGCAAATGGCCAAGATTTTCGGCGGCACGGCTGATGATTACAACGACTTGGAGGGAAAGATAAGGCAGATGATCCCCGACCTTCGGAGGCTCGGAGAGGAGGGTAACTCCGCAGCGGATGCGATAGAGGCCCGGCTCGGAAAGGATGCAACCGACGAGTTCATTAAAGCCCACAAGGCTTTGGAAGACTATGAGAAGTTGATGAGCAAGTGGGAGTCGAAGGATTTCAATCTTTGGGGCAGCACGGAGGTTGAGCGCAAGATGTCGAAGATTGTCTCCGACTATTCGTCCAAGGTCGGCGAAATCGAGAACGAGCGTACGGAGGCCATCAAGAAGGCGAAGAATGCCCACAAGGGCAATGCGAAGGCTATCGAGGACGAGACGAAGCGGATCAACGATCTGGCGGATGCCAACATCGCATACGAGAAGAGCCTTGCACAGGACAAGATCACGGCTCTTGCGGAGGGGTACTACAAGTACTATACGAATGCCATCGATATGGATGCCCTGTCCACCAAGACCCGTGGTGAGTTGGACAACATAAGGACGAAGATTCTCGATGCGAAGGAGCTCGCCCTCAAGGCAATCGACGATGCCGCAGATGAGTTGAAGGCGAAGGGGTTCAATGTGGACAACCTCAAGATTGAGGTCACGAAGAACTTTGACGATGCCGTCGAGAAGACCGACGAGGCCAAACAGGCTAGGACATATGCCCAATGGCAGAGGGCGGCGAAGGCGGCGGCGAAGGCCGCATCCGAACTCGCCGAGGGATTGCAGAAAATCGGCGATGCCGCCGGGAACTCCAAATTGACAAACCTTGCGGACGGAATCCGTGGCAATGCGGAGGCTATGGAGGCGGCCGTTAACGGAGTCAAGGAGTACGGCGGATGGTGGGGTGCCATCATCGGCGGCCTCTCCTATGTCGGTAAGGAACTCGTCAACGATGCCGCCATTTGGGAGGAGGTTCTCGCCTCCGTCCGGCGGTCGAAGGTAGATGTTGTTATCGACAAGATGGAGGAACTCCTCGGTAGCAGTAGGGGGTCTCTCGGCGAGAGCTGGCTCTCCGGCTTGAGGGATGCCGTCTCGGTGATGACCGAGATGAGGGAACAGGCGGACGGAGTGGTCGATGCCCTCTCCAACCAAGACATACAGAAGACCTTCAACTCGTCCTACCTGAATCCGCTCCCGCTTGAGACTGTCCTCGACAATTTCCTCTACAAGTATGCCGGACTCCGGCTCAACCTCTTCTCCCGGACAAACGGGGATTGGAAGGCATACCAAGATGCCCTCGTCAAGGGATATGAGGGTGCGGAGGCATACATCGTCAAGACCCACGACAAGAGCGGTTTCTTGAACTGGCTCGGCTTCGACGACAAGTACAGCAACCTCAAGGACTTGGTCGAGGGTCTCGGATACGATCTGTACGACGAGTACGGTAACTTGAATGCGAAGGGACTGCAAGCGATCCTGGACACCTACACGAAACTCGGCTCTGAGGACCGGGAATGGATGGAGAATGCCATCAAGTACTCGGAGCAATATGAGAAGGCTATGGAGAAAATCAAGGAGACGGTCTCCGACCTCTTCAACGATATCTCCGGCACTCTCGCCGACAATATGGTGGCCGCCTTCAACGAGACGGGAAATGCCGTTGCGAACCTTACCGAGGCATTCGAGGAGATGGGCGAGACCTTCGTCAAGTCGATGCTTGAGAGTGCGATTTATGAGACCGTCCTCAAGAAATACCAAAGGGATATGGAGTCCTTGTTCGAGGAGTACGGTCACGGAAATATGGGGTACACCGACCTCCTCGACCGGGTTGACCTCCTCTTCTCCAATATGGGTGACGATTTCGAGAAATCCGCTGATGTGTACAATGCCATCCTGGACAAGGCTTCCGACCTCAATTGGTTGGGAGAGTCCTCCGGCTCGAACTCGTTGGGCTCCGGCATCAAGTCCATTACCGAGGACACGGCGAACCTCCTCGCATCCTACATCAACGCAATCCGTGCGGATGTGTCCGTGATGCGTGGTCTTCAGGAGAAGGGGTGGGGATTCATTGAGGCCATCGGCGGTTCGCTCCCGACCCTTAACGACCACATCGCCCAGATCGCTGCGACGAACCATGACATTGCGGAGAGCAACATGAGCATCCTCTCGGAACTCAGGTCGGTCATCGGGGCTCCGGGGACGAGCGGGATGGTTGTCCGTGTCGAGCAGGCCTAGACGGAATTTTTCGGAATAAAATTTTCGACTTTTCGGTGTTGCGTTGCTATTATTGCAACGCAATGCCGTACATTCCGCCCATATCCAACTACAAGCCGTTCTACATCCAAGCGGCTTCCGATGCCACGGCGTGGGATACCACGGCCTATGGTTTGGTGGCTCAGACGCAGCCTTTCCCCGACAACTACGAGGTCAAGGAACCCTACAAGAACGATTGGTTCGACGAGAACGGAGACGATGAGTACACCGCTACGATGCGTCGGAAGGCATTTGAGTTCACGGTCAAATTCTATGTGAAGGCATACCCCGTCACGGGGCAGAATGCCAAGTCCGCAATCGCCGTCATCAACGGACAGAAGAAAGAGTTCCGTAGCAAACTCATCCCAGGAGAGTTCAAGATTTGGGATTCTTGGCAGGAGCGTGGCTTTCAGAAAGTCCGTTTCGTGAAGGACGAGGTAGAGCTTCGTGAGGTTACGGACGGATATGCCTGGATGATCTTCTCCGTAACCTTCAAGGTTAACGACCCGTCCACAGAGGTTTCGTTCTCCAACAATGTCATAACTGCGGTATAGCGATGTCGAAGTTCTCCATCATACCGAGCGGTGGAGGAACGGCCCGCTATTCGGGTTGCCCTTCTTTCACCGGCACATACATGAAGCCGGGGATGTTGGAGTTCCGCGAGATTTCCTCCCCTACCCCCATCGAATGGTCTGTGGGGGACTATGTTGCATACACCCGTACGGGTCTCACATATCGGCTCTATTCCACTCCCCAGGTAAAGAAACAGGCACGCTCGACCGAGTATGGTGGTGCGTTCGTGTACCAGAATGTACAGCTCTTCGACGATTCCAAGCAATTGGAAATCTGCCCGTTCAGAGACCTCGTCAAGGGTGACAACCGAATCCATTTCTCCACACAGCCATCAATTACCACATTTGAGGGTGTGGACGGCATTGCGAGGCGGATTCAGGCTTGCTTGGACGATATGTACCCAAGCACTTGGTATGTCCGTCTCGCCACCACCTCGATGGGAGCATCCCAGGACCTCGTAGACCTTATGGCGGAGGCAAGGGAGTTCACGGTGTCCGGCGTGTCGCTTCTCGGAGCATTGGACAAGGTCTACGAGGTATGGCCCGATGTCGGTTGGGTGTTCTCCCGTGAACAGGTTACCATAGAAGGGTCTACCGAATGGCGGAATGTGTTGACCATCGGCGGTGCAGGGCTTACCACCACCGCATCGTATCAATACGGCAAGGGGTACGGGTTGAAATCCATTACCAGGATCGTTGCCAATTCAGATGAGATTGCAACCCGCATCTTTGCCTACGGCTCTTCCCGCAATATGCTTCCGAGATGGTACAACAGGCAGACCATCAAGGATGCCGACTCGGTGGACATCCAGAACCTGATGCTCCCCATCGATGCGGTCGGTACTCAAGGACAGCCGGACTACTACCCAGGATGGGGGAAGACCCTCGACGACGGAACATTGAAGCCTGATGCTGCAAAGGCTTTCTTGGATGCGTCCGATGCCATCATGTCGAAACTCGGTCTCCGTCCGAGGACTTACTATTTCGATGGAACGGGAGACCTCCCCGAAATCTACCCTACCGTACGGGAGATGACCATCAAGGAGGTGCGGGACTCCAAGTCGAGTTCAAGCGACCCGTACTATCCGAGTACAACGGTCTACACGGACGAGGACGAACGGGTTGACACGGTCCTCTCCGCCCCGATATCGTTCGACTCCGGCTTGCCTGGTGACACATCGGGTGCTGCGAACCTTGAGTCCGACACCCTCCCCATAAGTGCGAACAACACATTCACGCAACAAGCGGGGTTGACCTACTATCCGTTCTACCATTACCAGGGAGAGTGGACTCCTGGGACGAACGGGACTCTTGACATCTCGGCTCTCCTTGACATCGACGGATATGTCCAAATGGACGGGATCGAGAGCGTCAAGGTGTCCGTAAGCGTGAGGAATCCGTCATATCAGGGCGGAAGCATTATCAGCAGGGAGTTTGAACTCCAACGGGATGCGGATAATTTGGTGTATCTCTCCGGCATAGGAATAGATGCAGAGAAGATTCGTGTGGAGAATGTGACATACATCGTCCTCGTTGAGTTGGCGGTAACCAACAAGGTGCAGTCCGCCGACAAGACGGGTACATACTCCATATCCGGCGGTTTTACCCTTACCCTTGCGAATTACAGGAAGAAGACATTCAAAATCGGCATCCGTCAGATCGGGTTCGACATCAACGAACAGGCGAACCTCGGCGAGGGCAAGACGATTGCGATGCGTTCGGGCAAGTGTGCCGGGCGGTCTTTCGTCATCAAGAACTGCTCTTATGTTTCGGCAACGGATTCTTGGGATTTGGAGTTGATCCGCTCCAATGACGAGTCGCTCTCGCAATGGTTCCCGAACACAGACTACCCAATCGCCGTCGATGACGAGTTCGTCCTCTTGGACATCGCCATGCCGGACGAGTACATCCTTGTTGCGGAGAAGCGGTTGTTGAGGGCGGCACAGGAACTCCTTGCGGAGGTTTCGGTCGAAAGGTGGCAGTATACCCCGGAAATCGATGCGAAATTCATGGTGGAGAACAACAGGGCCATCCTCCCCGCACAGAACATGTCGTTGGAGGATTTGAATGTTGTTGAGAACTCTTCCGTCTCCATTCTCATCGATACCGTCACGATCAATGAGGGAGAGGGAGCGATACCCACCTACAGGGTAACCCTTCGCGACAGGAAGAAAAAGACATTCACGGAAGCAAAGGGTGCTGACGGCAAGTCGTCGAATCCCGTCACAAATTATTCAAAGGATTCCGCACCAAGTTCAGGCGGCGATTCATATTTTACCTTGGATTCCGGTGGTAATGTCACATTAAAGTCGGCATACCATAACCTTTGGATTCCGGGTTGGCTTGCTGCTGGCGGTGTCGAAGAGGACGGCGGTGGCGGCGGCGGCGGCCTCATTACCTCGGTAAAGGGCGTAGCCGACCTCGGTACGCCTATCGTCACGGAGTCATTGACGGAAACTTTTTCCTCAAAGGCTATCGAGAGCATATACGAGGCGGTGCAGGAGGCGAACTCCGTACACGGCGCGTCATTATCCTTGTCGAGCGGAGCAACATATCTCAAGGACTCTAACGGAAATTTCCTCAAGGATTCCAACGGAAACTACCTTACGGACAACAGCCAATCGTCCAAGATATTAAACTTGCTGAACGGCGCGGGGGCGGTAATCTCAAGCGTCGAGTTGCCTATACCGACGATTTCCTCGCCATTCGTAACCGTCGGCGAGGCGACGATAAACCTTGGCGAGTCCGCGTCGCTTTCCGACATCGGAATCCCCTCATGGGCGCAGGACGACAACCTCGCCTTTGCCTCGCTCCCTTCACTCTATATAGGCCGTACCCCGGTGAAGAGCAACAATGCGGCGAACGACACCCTAATCGGCATCAACGGATTCACGAGCGAGGCGGCTTCCGATGTGTCGGGCGACAAGTCTATGGTCGTGTGGGAGCCGAACGGCGGTGGAACTGGAATAGGTGCATGGCATTTCAAGGGGAATATCTATGCGGATGGTTGGATAGCCGCCGGAGGTACTGGTGTCGGCGGAGGCGGCGGTTCCGTGTTCCTCAATCAAAATGTGGCCGATGTGTCAGTTGATATGCAGACACTCGAAAACGGAGATGTCCTCCGTTGGAACGACACATCGCAGAAGTGGGAAAACGGCCCGTTGTCCGCGACTGCGACACCCGCAAGCGCAAATGCAATCGGCGGAATCATGGTAGGTTCCGTGATTGCTACCCCGACCGTACAAAGTATTTCGTCGGTATCGAACAGATACTATTATGTTCAGTGCGATTCATACGGACTTGCATTTGTAAATGTCCCTTGGGACGGCGGTGGCGATTCGGCGAGTTGGGGTACTTACTCTTCCATATCCCATACGATTGAATTGACCGTAAACGGGGTGTCCTATGTTTTGTGCGAAAACGGTTACTCGGCTGGCGGCGGTGTGAGTTCGGAATCAGACCCGGTGTTTACATCGTCCCCGGCCTACTCGCTGGATTCGACTCACGTTAACGCCTTAATGGACGACGACTATGCGCTTAAAACGGGAGCAAGCACATACAATTTCTTGGTTAATACTTTGAAATTCTCGAACGGCACTTTGTCCGGCGACTCCTATCTCTCATTACCGAGGCCGAAGTGGGTATATACGGATAACTCGCAGTCCATAACTCCGACCATTGTGACCAAGTATCTCGCCTATCGTGACGAGATTCCAAGCACATTAAAGAACCCCTATGCTCTTACTTTTGGCATTTCCGGTGGGATTACCTACACATACGACGGCAGCGTGTCAAGGACGCTTACCGCAAGCGAACTCGGCGCGGTCACTCTTGCGGGTGCTGAAACAATAACCGGGGCGAAAACCTTCACGGCCAACCTCTCGGTCAATGCGGAGGTGGTGGTGAACTCCATAAGTTCCATTATCCAAGACACGACCAACCACTCCGCCCTTTTCAACTATGGCGGGCGTTCCTCGCAGGCGTTCAATGCCTACGGCACGGTAATCAACCTCCGTGCGTTCAACGCAAGCGAACAAGCCAATATCCTCTCCGTGCAGACGGATAGGATTACGGTCGGTAGCCAACTGATTCCGAACTACACTACGGGCATCAACCTCGGCGGTAGTTCTTCCAATCAGCGGTGGAGTACGATTTACGGCGTGAACGCTAACTTGACGGGGAACCTCGTCATGTCCTCCGCATCGTATATCGACATCGGCCCGGTGCGTATCGTGTACGATTCGGTGAGCAAGGCTATCCACATCACGAAGGTAGATAGCAACGACAACAACGATTACGGCCTCTACTGCGAGGGATTCATCGCATCTGGTGGCACACAAGCAACCTCATAGGATATGCCAAGAGCAAACGGAATCATATACATCGACACCTCGACCACTCCCCCCAAGGGCGTGAGTATCGCCGATATTCAGCAGACACTCGGCACGGGTGCTTACAACGACATCGGCGGTCTTATCGCAAACGGGAACATCAACAAGTGGGCGAAGTACAAACCCGTCCGCTTGACCATCCTTAACACGGACGGCCAACTTGAAGAAGACACCACGAATCACCGCATGGTGTGGAAGCCCACCGCCGATTGGTGGAAGGGGGCCGGACTCCACCCGACCTGCGGATTCTCCGTACCCTCGTACCCCAGCATAGACGCATTGATTGAGACCAACGATGTATGGGAGTACCTTCGCCCCCGTGGTTTGAACGGAGGCGGTCAAGACGTTCACGAATGGCATCGTTTCAAGGACTTCATCCAATACAACCACAATGCGGTCTGCCCCATCTCCGTACACATGCCCGACGACACCACGGTCACGACCACGACGGCGGGAAACATCGGCGTGAGTGTCGTGTTGGTGTCCGATTTGGTACTCCCGGACTACAACCTCAAACTGACCGACATCGGGGACTTCGGCAATATGTATCTTGGCCTTGTGGTGGTCAAGGGACAACAAGCCTACCTCAAGACCAATTCGCAGACAATCGGGAGCGGGTATGGGGGGACCCTCATCGCAATGGACGGGTGTCCTCTCATTTCCTCCGCCGGGGCCGTCACCTTGTACGCTGTCCTTGTCGGCTCGCCCGAGACATCGTGGACTAATGTTTACGAGGGGACGGTGGTGAGCCTCAATGTGGCAGAGGGCGTTGGCGTTTCCGATATAATAATCGTGGAGCCCCAGCAGAATGTATACCGCATCGCACTCGGCGGACTCTCCACTACCGACAGAACGAAATGGAGGCGGAGGGGTGTCGTGGCTTGTACGCTTACGGGCGGAGACCTCGTTGGCGTTGACGAGCAGACCGGGAACATGTCTACGGACTACACCCTCACGAGCGTCACATGGACCGTGGTCAAGCATAGCGCTCAATCCGTGATAGTCCGCTCCGGGACGCTTTCATCGCTGAACAATGTGTACCCGGACTATCTTGAGGGACATCTTGACAACCCGCCGCCCCTCCAAGTCACCTTCCGCGCACCTTATGAGGTCGGTTCGCTCCCCGCGTTGACAGACGACTACTACATCATAACATACACATTTAACTATCAGTAAAGATTATGAACGATTACACGAAAGGTGCACTTATCCGGGGTGGGGTTGTAGCCGCACTCGCCCTGCTCGTATTCTTTGCCATCATCGTCGCCATCAAGTGCTTCGTCGGCGGGTGGTGGGCCTTGCCCGTTCCCTATGCCTTCGCCGCCTATGGTGCGTACAAGTTCTACATGCGGTTCAAGAAATACTTTATTGACAACAAAGACAAATGAAACTAAAACTCTCTATCGTGAACCTCATCGTCGGATTGCTCTCCGGGATGAAACTGAATAAGGTGGCCGACAAGGACATCAAGACTACCCTCATCAACGACTACCTTTATCTCCGCCGTCTGGTCAAGCAGGCCCGTGACGACAAGGACGAAATAGCCTCCAAGTTCCAATCCGATTGGCGGGACGAGTTCGTGGCGGTAGAAACCCTTCGCCGTGAAGGTAAGCCGCTGGTCGGCCACAATGAGTACCTCGTCGCCGAAGCGGACGCAAATAAGGCGATTGCGGACATTTTCTCCGCCGAGGTGGAGGTAGAGGTCAAGCCCGTGCCGATAGACGATTTCTTGGCCGTTTTCGACGGCGAGGAACTGAATCTCGAACAGATTGCTCTCCTGCAAGACGGGGGCATCGTGGGATAAACCGCCGTGAGGCGTTCATGCGTATTTAATCAATTATGTGGTAAGTGGGGCGGGACATTTGGTGAATTTCGACAGCCCCTTTAAAAGAAAAGACAATGGAAGATTTTGTATGGCTCGGAACTAAATTGAAATACCTCGTCAAGATTACGGCGAGCGGGTTCGACATGATTGCCGACGATTTCAATGTGGTCTTGACACGCGGGAGCAAGAGCGCGACCTTCGAGAAGTCCGACCTTGTTTTCGACGGGGAGGACTATTATGTGGTATTCGACACGACTCCTTTCGGGGCTGGCGAACTCTACTACAAGATAACGGCTCATGTCCCGGACGGTGACTTCGCGGACGGTTTCCGTACCGAGGTGTTCAAGAAAAAATTGACAACCATTAGTGCATAGCGGATATGGGGTGCTTGTCGGTAAATATGGTGCGCGTCTCCGGAGCGGATATGTCTTTCACACGGGAAGGAGGGATAAGCGCATCGTTCACGAAGCGGGGCGGGATGACCGCATTCTTCTCCCCCATCTGTGCGGTCGATATCAGTGAGCGTGTCGTGTATTTGCGGGATATCGACGAGAAAGACCTACTCGATAGCAACGATATGAGACTTAAAACCATCAAATAGAATTATAGCATGTCTGATTATTCTTTACAGTACCCCGGAGCAACGATAGATGTTCTTTTGGGAAAGGTAAATAACCCGGACAGTTCGCCCACGGCAAACTCTACTAACCTCGTCACAAGCGGCGGGGTGAAGGAATTCGTCGAGGCGATAACCGGACTGTTGGCGAACCTCAACACGACCGCAAAGACCAATCTCGTCGCCGCAATCAACGAGGCGGCGCAAACGGGTGCTGGTGGACTGGTCGATATTACGACGCAAGAGGACGGGGCACTTGTTTTCGTGTTCTCGGATGAACGCACGATTACTGTGGTTTTGAACCACAACCATCCCGCCTACTATTCCAAAGTGGCCGAAACGAGCAACCCGTCCGGCGGATTCCTTCCCGATGTGGTGTACTCCCTCGGCACATTGACTGGGACGATAACCTTCGCTCTCGCCACCGCAGTAACGGGCAACATCAACCACTACTTTTGGACATTCGACACGGGCGGCTCTGCACCTACCGTGACCTGGCCTGCCGGAATCAGTTGGGTTGGTGGGACTGCACCGCTGATTGCCGCAAGCAAACACTATGAGGTTTCAATCCTTGACGGCATAGCCGCAATTATGGAGGTGTAAGATGGACGCACTTTTGAGAAGGCGAATGATGATGCAGTCCGGCTCTTCTCCCGCACCTGCACCGGAGTTCCATTCCCGTCTGCGTTTTGACGGAACGGCCTACATACAAACCGACATCGTTCTACCCGAAAACGGAAGTGTGCGTTTCGGCTCGTCCGGGAGCGAAACCCGGAAGGGAAACCAGGGGATCATCAACGCATCCAACGAAAACGGCATCCGTTTCTGCATCTTCCTCACAACTGCGACAACGAATGCCAAAAGGGTGTACGCAATCCGTTACGATTCCGGCACAACCGATTCAAGCCGCAAGGAACTTGAAAATTACACGGACAGGCCCGGCATTTTCATAATGCCATCCAAGTGGGGTTTCGCAACTTCCGTCACCAACTTCACGAAGGGGAGTGACCGTCCAACCCTCGGAATCCAATTCGGTGCTTTGTCGCAGGGTTACAGGTACACGGGTTCTCTCGGTTACTTCTACATCTACGATTCATCCGCACAAAACGCAACGGACGGACTTGACCTTCGGGACAACTACACGCCCGTCTATACCCTTCGGCCTTGCATCTACAACGGTGAGGCCGGATATTGGTGTGTGCAAACGCAGACCTTCTACGGCAATTCTGCCGGGGAGGGACAACTGACCGTTGAAGATAATTAACAGGACAAGATATGACAAACAAGACTGTATATCCTTTCGGGACGGATGGAACACTCCCGGCAAACATAGGACTTATCAATGACCTATATACGGGCGGTGCTAACAAGGCATTGACCGCACAGATGGGCAAGGAAATCGGGGAGGAATTGTACGGAACGGTTGGCGAGAAATATGACCTCTCGGAACTGACCGAGACAACGGGCATCATCGCCATCGGAACGAATAAGTGGAACAACACGGGAGGCACTTGCGTGTTCCTTCCGCTAACTCCAGGGAAAACCTACATCATCGTGAACAACCAACCCCGGAGGGGATGGATTGCACCTTTGAAGGTGGATGAATGGGGGCCTCTCGGTGACACCCCGGACTACGCAACGGGATATAGTGAGGCCATCGAAATAGCCGCAGGTGAGATAATGGAACTTGTCGCACCTCCCGATGCGGTGTCCCTGTATATCACCACAACGAACTCCTATGGGAATGACAACTACTCCGATGTGTACCTCAAATCCGGGGACGGACTTGTCGGAAGGGTGGAAGATTTGGAAAACGGGATGGGCGGTGCAAACAATGTTAAGGAACTCATCCTCGGCTCTTTCTCCAACCAAAAGTACGGGACGGACGGACTTCCCGGAGATGCGTCCACAACGAGGGCCGGGACAACAACCACCATCGCTGTCCCGTACAGGGGTGCGACATTGAAGTTCAAACTCCCGGAGACCTATGTCGCTTCCGTTCGTCACGGTGCGAAGGCACAAGACCTGGACAACAACGATTATTGGTACAGGGACGGTGACACCTTCACCTTCCCGGCAACATCGAACTACTACCGTATCAACATCGCCATCCAACCCGTTCCTGGTGTCAGCAACTATTTGACGATTGATGCGGAGGATGTGGAAGATATGGTGGCCCAGGGGGACATCCGCATCACCTATCCGGCCATCGACCTGGATTCACACCAACGAAACGCACCGAGCGACACTTATGTAAGGGCGGCAATCCAAATGCTTACCACCAATGCGGCATCCGGCCTTGACAAGTTCCCCATCTTCGTTCACACCTCGGACATTCACGGGGATGCGTACCGTCTCAAAGATGCCATTGACATCTTGAAGGAAAACAATGCAGATGCACTCCTGGCAACGGGTGACTTCAATGCAAATGTTGTGAAAAACGGATTTAATGCGATGGAGGAACTGATGCTGAACACACCCGTCCCGACACTCTATTGCCGGGGCAATCACGAAACCTATGGCAATAGCAACACCTCCTTCGATGTGTTTTCCGCATACTATTCGGCACTTACGAATCGGTGGAACTACTTGAAGGCGGCAGACACCAAGACGGACAAGACCTACTATTACAAGGATTTCGATGCGAAGAAAATCCGTGTAATCGCACTTGACCCGTATGAGAAGAACATCACTACCAACAAGGCTTATGCGATGTCACAGGGCCAGGTGGACTTCTTTGTCGCAACCCTCAAAAGCACCCCGGCAGACTACGGCATCATCGTGATAATGCACTCCCCGGAGGCATACCCGAACAATACGATGCCGATTGAGGCGGTAGAAGGAAAGACGGATTTCTATCCGTATAGGAACATAACGATTGACGCACCTGCCGGGATTGCCGGAACACCATTGAAGGACATCGTGGATGCTTTCATTTCCCGGACTACGATTTCGGAATCCTTCACGCAGACCATCACTGGAGGCACAACGGAAACCATCACGATTTCCGGGGACTTCACTTCCGGCATAAATTCGGGTGTGGAGTTCATCGCCTGGATGACGGGACACACCCACAATGACATCGTAGGCATCTACAAGGACACCGTGAATCGGCAAGTTATGTTGAATGTGACTTGTGGAATCTGCTACTACGGCCCTTCCGATTACGCATACCTTTGCAACGGTAGCGACCTCCCTCGTGGCTCGTTTGGTGTCACCCAGGATGCCATCAATGTCTATGCGATTGACCGGGCGAAGAAGGAAATCCGCATCGCCCGTGTCGGTGCGAACTTCACGGAGGCTTTCACTGACCGCAAGTGTATGGTAATCTCCTACGCAAATGATTAACTTCCGGCCCTAACCGGGTAACTTAATCGGGGCGGGACTCAAACGCCCGCCCCATGAAACGGGACTAAAAACCTGCGCCTTATGAAAGAGATTGACGAATAAACCGGGGTCTCCGGGACCCTACAAAAGAACAATATGTTCATGAACAGATAGAATAAAGCACTATGAGACAGCCAGACATCGGTACAACGGCTAACAATGTAGTAGAGGGCGGTGTCGCCGCCGTGACTGTCGCCGTACTAAAACAAACCGTACTTACTATGATTCCTTTTGCCTTGCCAGCATTGGTCTTGGTGTTTCTCGATTTGTGGTTCGGGGTCAAGGCCGCACGCCATCGTTATAAAAAGTGGAAAAGAGAATCAGACCGGGTTACTTTCTCCAAGGCCCTGCGCGGGACCGTCGGGAAGGTCATGGAATTTTCCGCTTGGCTCGTCCTCGCCTCGTCCGCGTCGATTGCGTTCGAGAAGGAGTGGATTCAATGGTCGGTCCTCGGTCTGGTGTATCTCAACGAACTCGGTTCCATCATCGGGAACTACCTTTGCACGAAGGACATCGAGTTCTCCCTGCTCGACTTCCTCCGGGCGGTGCTGGTGTTCATCGGTCGGTGGATTGGCTCTAAACTCGGAATCGTGACGGACGATGTGTCCTTCGACGATGTGCTGAAACCCGCAAAGCAGGGGCGGAACGAGAAGGGTCAGTTCACAAGCAAAAGCAAGAGAAAGAAATGACGAGGCAAGAAATCATCACGGCAATCAAGCCGTATTTCGACATTGATGAACTGGTGTGCGACCACACCTTCAAGAAGTGGGGCGAGCAGGCATGGCAGTTCCTCGACACGGACTATCTCTACGCCCTTCTCATTATCCGTCGAGACATCTTGAAGAAGCCCATGTGGTGCAATTCCACCACGAAGAAACAACGGGGCCTCCGGTGCAACATGTGCCAGATGGTGAAGGAGAAGAAGGCGGTGTACCTTTCCTCCCATGTTCTCGGCAAGGCGGGCGACTTCTCCATCACGGGGATGACCGCAGAGCAGGCGAGGCAGAAGATTAAGGCGAACGCGAGCCTCCTTCCGTGCAACATACGAATCGAGAAGGCCGTGAGTTGGTTGCATTTCGATGTGCTTCCCCAGTACGGCATAACGCAGAAGGTCTATGAGTTCAATGGCTGACGGAGCGCCCTTGTACTGGGTAATCACGGCGAACGAGGAAGCCTTCGGCCCGTATGATGACGAGGCCCTTGCCATCGCATTCGCCACGACCAATCTCGGCATGGACGGATGGGTAATCTCAAAGACCTAACAGTTAGTAATGTTAGTTAGTAATGTTAGTAACCCTCTTAATTCTATACCAACTTTATGAAGGCGGGAGTACCGGGGAGGATTTGTCATAATCGTATCAGGTGTTTAGTGGTTCCACCTCCCCGGATGCTCCATTAACAAGATTGAAAGATGAAAAGGTCGTATATCTTCATCGTATTGGGCGTTCTTTTGGCCATGCTCGCGTCCTTTTGGGCGGGAGGGGAATTTGTATGGCGGAAGTGCGAAAGCGCCTTGAATCGGCGGGATACGGTCTATATCGAGAAGTGGCTTCCGCAACCCGTCCAAGAGCCGAAGGACTCCGTTATCGTCAAATGGAAGTTAGTCCCGTTCCCGGTGCATGACACGACCACCGTCCATGACACTACCTCCGTCCGCGATTCCGTCCTCGTCGAAGTGCCAATCGTCGAAAAGACCTACGAAGGCGAGAACTACAAGGCCACAATACGGGGATTCAACCCGGAACTCGTAGACATGTGGGTGAAGGAAAGGGAGACCACGATAACCGTCCCATACCGCAAGAGGTGGAGCGTCACCGTAGGCCCGCAACTCGGCTTCGGGTTCACGCCGAAAGGCTGGCAACCATACACGGGGGTAGGTGCAACATTCGGATATACATTCTAATTCTTAATTCTATCCAATATGATTACGCCATCTAAAATCAGTTACACAAGGCTCGCATCCACGCCGATGATTAAGCCACCGCGCATCGGTCCGAGGATTCAAACAACATCGAATGGAAAGCCAAGGCCAACGAGCGGCAAGTAGCATTCTTGACTCGCACAGACGGATAGTGACGGCTATCCAAGTGTTCCCATTTGTGTATGCCGTCCTATTCATCTTTCTATATGGGTCTTATAGCATCATCGACAACGAGATTGCGAGGTTCTTCATTGACTACTCGTTCTTTGTGTCGCCAATCGTTGTGCTTGCACACTACATCTACTCCCGCATCTTGAAGATGTGTGTTTGGCATAGGATTGCATGCCTCTTGCCGATTCTCACTCAAATCGCCGACTTGCTCGATACCTTTGTGGCGAGTGTATCGAGGAACGGAATGGTAATAATGGTTGTAACCATCATCGCATCAATCGTCATCTATGGATTCGCAATCTACGGGACATTCTTCTCGCCCGATGGAAGAAATTATAATCGATGTGTTAGAGTTCTTTGTGAGAAAACTCAAAAGGGGTGATTGTCCGATGTCGCAAGTGAATGCGGCGTACAAGGCAATAATCGAGAATTTAGATGTGTTCGCAACGGCGGACGATTTGTCGGATCATTTCGGCAAGTCGAGGGTGGCCGTCCACGGGGTAATCAAGCGGAACATGACCGTGAAACCGAAACGGAACATAACCCTCTATTCGCTCTTGAACTTCATAAAGGTGATGCCTTCCTCTTGGCACAGAAAGCAAAAACTCAAATAGACGCTTATGTCATTGAGAGATAGCGACTAATCACTATCTCGCCCACTATAATATTCGCACGGGTTCGTCTGCCGACCTTTGTACCAGCGATTCAAATGAGTCGTTGGTATTTTTTGTTAACTAAAAACCAAAAGAAAATGGCAGACATTTCTTACTTGCCTGACAATCAGGCCAACAACATGCTCCCGTACTTTCTCGCCGGGCAGAACAACAACGGCGGTCTTTTCGGAGCGAACGGCGGTAGCGCCTTCTGGGGCGCTCTCCTCGGAAGTCTCGTCCCAGGCCTTTTCGGAGGATGGGGTAACGGCTTCGGTGGCGGTTTCGGCGGCGGTGGCGCTGCTGCTGCGTCGCTTGGGGCGCAGGCTACGGCGAACTCCAATGCGGAGCTCCTGATGAACGCCATCAACGGCACGGACGCTGACATCCGCCTTCTCGCCACGACCCTCAACGGCGACGTGGACAGCATCCGGCTCGGCATCAACACCGTCCAGGGTGCTATCGCACAAGTCGCCTCGCAAGTCGGCATGTCCTCCCTCCAAGTCGTTAACGCGATTCAGGCTGGCAACTCCGACCTCGCATCCCGTCTGTGCCAGTGCTGCTGCGACATGAAGCAACTCGTCACCTCACAGGGTTTCGAGAACCAAATCGCCACGCTCAACCAGACCAACGCCCTCGGCGGCGCAATCAACGCGAACGGCCAGCGCACGGTCGATGCCATCGCCGACCTCAAAACCACGATGGTGCAGGAGTTCTGCGCAGTCAAGGAACGCGAGATGCAGTCCAAGATTGACACGCAGGCGGACATCATCACCCAACTCCGCAACGAGGCTGACAACGCCCGCCAGACCAACATGATTTCCGCGATGCTCGCCCCCATCGCCAAGGAGGTGGACGACATCAAATGCAAGATGCCGCAGACCGTAGCGGTCACATGGCCGAACCTTGCCGCGGTGAACACCACGCCATATGTGAGCGGCGGTTACTATCAGGGCGGCTTCAACGGCTTCTACGGCCCCGGCGCTGGCGGTTTCAACTTCTAATCGGGAGGAAGGACTATGTTCGGAATGAATGTAAATGTCACGACGAATGTCAACGGCATCCCGTACCTCGCCACGAACGGCGTATCGGTTACGGCGGAGTCCGTTGACTTCGCTCTCGGATTCAGGCGCATCCCGAAGATAGGGAAGGTCGCCATCCGAATCACATCGGCCATCCCCGACGGGACCACGGGGACGCTCCCCGTCCGGTTCACCTTGAACGGAAGCACCCGCAACCTCACCTTCTTCGGAGGTGACGACGTGACCGCCGCCGACCTCGTTGGGGCCGGAGTCATCGAGGCTTGGTTTGATTGGTTCAATGGGATCTTCCAAATCACATCGGCTCTTCCGGCAACTGCCTAACACAACAATCATCAACTAAAAACAATCGTTATGTTCCAAGGAATCCCGCAGGGTGCATCCCAGATTGCGCAAGGTGCGACCCTCTACATCCTCAATCGGAAAGACTTCTCCGTGTCATTGGCCAGTGTGACCAACGTCTCGCAACCACATGTCTCGAAGGCGGCGCAAACCAACCCGGCTCTCGTGATGCAAGGTTTCGTCATAGATGTTTTCATCAATGTTGGTAACGAAAGCACTTCCATCGAGTTCCCGGTAAACAACTCTTCGGCGAACTACCCGGACAAGGGTTGGTTTGTAAGCCCGGACAGACTCCTCGTCACCCGCGAAATAGAGGCGATGGAGACCAACTCCAAGCAATTCGTCGCACAGAAGCCGTGGCACGAGATGGTCATCAGCAAAGCACCCTCCCTGATTATGCAACTTAATCCGGAGAAGAAGGTTGAGGCCGAGCAAGCGCAAAAGATAACTCAACTCGAAGCGCAACTTTCCGAGATGAACGGCAGGCTCGAACAAATGGTCGGATTGCTCTCTGCCGGGATTCCGAGGAACGCAACCAAACCAAAGAAGGAGGAATAAAACTATGGGATGGATTATTGATTTATCCGAAAGAAGCGGCGATGTCCGTCGGTTCGAGGAAGGCTTGAAGATGGCGAAGCACGGCCTCGCCGAAGCCTATGGCATCTGGGAGGACATGAAGGAACAGTTCTCCGAGCGTCGTGGTTACTCCGAGCGTGATTCCTATGGCGAGAGGTACAACTCTCGTGGAAACTACGGTGAGAGGGGCGGTTATTACCGCCGTGATGACCGGGAGTGGGATGACATGCCTGAGCGCCGTTACCGTGACGGCCGTGGCCGCTACATGTAGAACGATGGGGCGGGGAAACTCGCCCCTTTTAATTCTCAATGACTATGACCGCATTTGAAGAATACACCGACCAATTTGGTTGCAACTTTAACAAGAAACTCTATGAGTTTGCCGTGTCCATGATGGAAGGACGGGGCGGAGAGAAAATCACCCCCATTACGAAGGAGCAAGTGTCAGCGTTTCTGCGGACGAACGGTGTCACCATATCCCGTGATATGGGATATAATGCCGCCTATGTTCACGCCATGGCCAAGGCCGACTATTGGGGTTCGTCCATCAAAGACGACGCCCACCTCGCACTCTTCGTCAAGGACTTCCTCGACGACCCGGACGGGACGGACACGAAGGCGTTCGACCACTTTGTCGTCGACTGCCGGGCGAAGGGCGTTCCTATTTTCTGGGACGAAATGATGTAATCGTCATGGTACACCGTGTCTTGAAGATTGGCCGTTGGATTGTAGATTTCCTCTTTGCGGAGAGGAAGTACGACATAGACGGCATTGTCTCTTGCCTCCGTCATGCGGAAGCGCCGGGGCATGTCATAGACCATGCCGTTGAACTAATGGAGCAAGATTCGCCAAACACGGGGTTCACCTACACGAATGCCATTGTGTTTCGTGCCGTCGTGTGCGTCGGACCGACAACTTCGGGAGAAGAATTTGTCAATACGCTCACTCACGAAATCCATCACCTTGCCGTTGCGATAGCGAGGGAACTCGGCATAGACTTGGAAAGTGAGACTCCGGCATATATTGCGGGGGACACGATGCGCGAGTTCGCCGATGTGGTCTGCCGTCTCGGTTGCGAACATTGTAGGGGGTAGACAAAAAATCCCCGCCACCCAATGAAGGATGACGGGGACTCCCTATTCCATGCGCGTGGTTAAATTTCGACGAGCATAAACTCGATTCGTTGGTTGACTTTGTCGATGAATTTCTCGGCGACAATCTTCACGCATAGGTTGTCGTTCTTGATGGTTTTCGTGTATTGAAGGCAGTCAAGAATGACTTTCAACGAGTTGTCCAAGTCGTTCTTCATCGTGGCGAAATAGACCCGGACATATAGCTCGAACACCCCGTTGATGTTCATATTCCGATACGCACCGACTTGCATATAGAATGCCCGTTCGTAGCTCTCGGTTGCCGGTGTCTTCGACAACATCGGGTGTCCGTCCTTGTAGATGATCTTGTAGGAGTTGGACTTGCTCGGCGGTTGGCCGATGATGGTCTGCCAATGGTGTTCGGTCATCAGTTATCCTCCAACACTTTAAAACGATATGTGATTCTTGTGCGTCCGAACTCGTTCTTCTCCTCCTTCGGGTTGAATTTCTTCAGGATTTCAAATGCGATGTTCCTGGCGAGTTGCTTGCGGGCGGCATCACGAATGTCTTGCTCGGACTGAAATTTCAATTCGTCCGAATCCGTCACAACATAGCAAGCCGTGACCCGTATGGCTTCGGTTGTCCACTTGGTTATTTTGTGGAACCTCATTTCTAAATCGTTCTCCGCAGTATCGATGATTTCGCATCTGCGGTCACAAGCAACTTCCCGCATTCCGACGGCTTTCTCGCGGGACTTGATGAAAGCCTGACGGTCACGGAGTATGATAGACCAGACCACAAGTACCACGGCGATGATTGAATAAGAGGCAATGATAGTAAAATTAAGCATGGTTATATAAGTTTAAAATGAGACTCGTTGAGGACAACTTGGTTTCCGTTGTCAAGATTCACGATCCAGTCGTTGTTTACCTTCATCTCCAATGTGCCGTCTCCGTGGTTGAATGTGTGGACTCGGTCTCCGGCACCCGGAATCCATTCGTGGTGCATGTTGAAGCGGGCGATGTATTTCTCAGGGAACAGCCCGTTTTCAGGGAGCGACCTGAGAAACCGCATGATTTTGTAGTATCCGTCCTCGCTGTGTGCCCTGTCCACATAGAGCATTACCACTCGGATCAACTCGTTTGCGTCGGCGATGATGTTTGAGTATTTCTTGGGGTCTTTTCCTACCGCCTCCCAACATGATGTGTCAAGACCGAATTTCTCCATGTATCCCCGTGCCTGTTCCACGCATCGTTGGTAGTGCTTGAAATACATCTTCTTCTCTCGGTTGAATTTATCCCCGTTTATGCGGAGTTGTTGGTCAATGTCCTCGATGAGGACGGACGAAGCCTGGAGCATCAAATGAAGGACATTGATGAGCCAACCCAATGGCGTTTCTTTATTGTTTCCCATCTTTGAGTTGTTTTACGAGTTCGTCGGCCAGAGTGATGGCATCGAGAACCGCCACCTTGCATTTGTTTTTCTTGCCGATGTAGAGTTCTATCCTCGTAGTGAGGCTAGCGAGTATATCCTTCGCAGCCTCTCTGCGAAAAGCCTCCCAATCCACTGCCTCCTTTATGATGAGTGCGTCTTCGCGGTAGATGCGCTTCCCGATTTCACCCTCTTCGGCCTCGGTTGACAAATACTGTTTTTCGGTGTAGATTCTCACCTCGATTTCTTTTCCGTCTTCTTTCCTGATTGCTTTCATTGCTCTTGTTCCTCCCATTTTAATTCGCGTTCACATTCTTTCGATGGTGGAAGGATGTTCTTCGGGCATGCGTCCACCTCGGCGGTCATCTCGGCGAGTTTCGCATACTCGTTCACCTCCCTAAATTTTTTCAGCACCTCTTTGTAATAGGCTTCTTCCGTCTGGAATTCGGACAGCAGGTGTTCGATGTCGTGTCCCGGTAGAAGGTCATCGGCGATGTTGACGATTGCCTTGATGTCCTTCCAAGTAAGTTCTTGTGTTTTCATTTCTTTTCCTCCTTTTCGTCAATGATGTTTTGCATCTTCTCTTTGAGCCGGAGATACTTGTTCTTCCAATAGCCGGGGCCTTTCTCGAATTCCAGTTCAAGGGGGACGAGTTTCACAACGCCTTTGACCGTGAACTGTTCCATTCTTTCGTAATCGTACTCTGGCATTTCCGTAGAATACTCTGGGACGAAGGAGAAGCAGATGTCCCAAATGGAGCAACCTTGCTTTTCGGCTAACTCATAGACCTGCTTATTGACTTGACTCGTAGCGTCCTTGATAGACTCGCAAATTCCGTCATAAACAAGTTGCTCTATCCTATCGTGAACCTTGCTTTTTCGTTCAAGCAAGCGTCGGGTGTTTTCATATGATAGTGACTTTCTCATTTATTTCTTTCCATATACACTTATATCTTGAACATATATCCACAATCTTGTGCGTCCCGCAGTTGTAATCGTAACATAACGGGTATTGCATCATTGACAAGGGCGGTTTAAGTTTGAATATGTCGCACTTGGTGCAGTTTGTCTTGTTGCCGCATTTTACCGCCGTGTAGGTTTTGCCTCCTATCTTTGCATAATGAGGAATGTCCAACTCCTTTCGCGGGATGTCATATTCCATGTTCACATGTTTGGACTTGACGGAGAACGACCTGACAAGATACCCTCCCAGAGTGCCCTCGTTCTTTATTATGCGGGTAAGTTCGTTATAGTCCACGCCAAGCGTTTTCGCCGCCACTCTCACGGACGGGTATTCCTTCTCGAATCCGGTTTTTTCGTTATATAGAAAGACGGGATTCATTTCTTTGCCTCCCAATAATGCTTGCACTTGCCGTAGTTGTGCGGGGTGGTGATGAAGTACGAGTGATACTGCCCGTATTTCCCCGGATTATCAACGAGGTCTCTGTGGGCGATATAGCGGTAGCACGTCTCCTTAAGCGGACAGTCGCCACCTTTACAATGCGAGATATCGTGTTGCATGGCTATTCTATTTTAGTGTTGGTCTTAAAAACTCCGCTTGCCCCTTGGTGCGGGCAGTTGATGCAGTCGCGGTGAGGATTGGTACAAGGCCCGCCACCATAGCATGATGGAAACACGAGGGGATAAAGGTTGTAATGGAACGAGGTTGCCTCGTTATGCCGTTTCTCCGCATCCTCTTGGCCCTTGGCATATCCTTCAAGATGTCCCTTGTTGTAGCACCACTCCCTTATATCCTTAATCCATTGGCTCTTTTCAATTTCTTTCTGGGCGATGACGAGGAGTTCGGAGGCTTTTTTCCTTAATTGTAATTCTTTCACCCCGCAACTCTCATAGATTGCCTCGACCGCCTTCTCGAACTCGGTCAGTTCCTCCGGCTCGTCGGTGATGACATAGAGTTGTTCGCCTCTGACCGAGTTGTTGTTGCTGTTGCCACTCTCGCTAATGTGGATTATATCTTCTCCGTCACCGTCGCTAATGAGTGCGATAACAGGATAAGCGCCCCAAAACTTTGAATCCCAACAGATAATCCTGACGGATTCTCCGTGTTCGGTCACTACCTTGTACTTGCCCGCCTCTATCTCCGGGCGGTACTTGATGTCGAAAGGTATTCTTCTCATAGTGTTAGAATTTAATGTAAAACAATCCAACCGAGGCGATGGCGATAAGCATCACCGCTACCGCGACGGCTATCTTGGCTGTAAGTTTGCGTTCTTCCTTGTTCATGGTTAGGGTAAAAATGAATCAGTTATTCCATTTTTCTCGGAAATCTTTCATCCATTCATCTTGAATTTTTCCAAATTTGGAAACGCTCCAACAAATGAATATTGTGAGAAGTATTGTAATGAATACTGCAATAATGGTTTTTACATCCATATCAGTTAGGGGGTTATCTCGTCTTGATTTTACCGGGCAACTTGTCTTTAATGATGGTTTCTTTTAACCTCTTATCCCTTACAATGTAAAGTGCCTTTATCTCTAATAGTAGTTTATCGTTTGATTTCATTCGGGCAGTCATTTATGGTAATAATTGATTATCCTCCTCCGCCCATTTCTTGTTCATGTAGTCGAGGAGTTCTTGTGGTGGCCTTTCAAGCCGGAGTTCTCCGAATGATTGCATCATCACGCCGTCCTCCATTAGAACATCTACCTCCCCGTAAGTGTCCTTGCTACGGAACCGCTTTGCAGAGGCAATTTCGTGGTAGTGACCATCCCGGTCGAGGAAAAGGACTCTTGCGTTTACCCCGACCGATTGGTAAACAAATTCTTTGAAATCTCGTCCGTTCATAAGGGGGAGGATGAATTACTTATACTCTTCGTCATACGGGACTTTCGGGAACTTCCCGTGCCATTTGTGGGCAAATCCCGTGGGAGTCCCGTCCTTATACTTTGTCGGGGCACATTCGGAACACAACGCCTTTCCGTAATATCGTTCGCCAACATCAGTCAAGTCCACATCATCTGCAAGACTTTTTCGTGACCAATACCAGCCGAGGGCGGTATTCTCTGCACAACCGCATTTCTCACACTTAAAAATCGGCATATTCAGTTAGGGGTTGAAATTATTGAGTTACACTTCGTAGATAAGACGGATTCCTTTTGTTCCGTCAAGGACACAAGTCCAAAAATCTGCGGATTCCGATACCACGGGGGCATCAGTCTTGATATTCCAAACGGGGGCGTATTTCTGCCACCAATGCCGTCTGGCGTAGCCGTGCCATCCGTCTTTCTCCTTCTTGATTTTGTAGGTTGTCATACGGTTAATTATGGGTTTTTTTGAACGAGTTTACATTTTTGCGAATCCCTTCCCGTAAATTGGATGACCGAAAGCACCACGCTTTGTTTCCTCCTTCTTTCTTGACAATGCCACACGGACATTGACATTACTGCATCCCGTGTAACGGCCATTATATTTACAATTCTTGCAATCAGCCCAATCCGAATGAGTGTAGGAAGGAAAGTATTCTTTACAAACCATATCTCGGTTAATTAGGGCCGTTAATACCCATTTTTAAGTGCCCAATTTGAGGCACTCTGCAAATCTGCCTTCGTCCTGTTTTCATTGATATACTTTGAAATATCGGAATTGTTGTTCTTGTCCCCGGTGAATTTAACACCAGAAAATTCTTCGATGTATTCAATGTATTCCCTTTGTTTCTGCGTCATAATTCAAACTCACCCTTTTCGACCATATTATCCAAAATGTTACCAAGCCGTGTGTGCTTGTCCTTGCAGTAGTCCTTGATGGTGTCCCGTGTTTCGGGCCGTACCGTTGCGGACATTTGTACTCGTTTCTGCTCTCCTTTGCTCTTTCTCCCACTTCCGGGCCTTGCCCCTCCGTGTTTCGGTTTCGTGTTGTCCATAAGCGAAAATGTTAGTTTTCGCAAATATAAACACTATTTCTTGAAAATGCAACTTATTTTATCAAGTCAGTCAATTAGGGCCGAAACTATAATAGTAATAATATTCGTTCCGCTTCACTCTTTTCCTCGTTATCCTCGATAAATAACGGGTTTGTATAGATGAAGTCCGGCTTCTCATCGTTGTTGAATCTTGCCTCAAAACGAATGTATTTCATACCGGGTTTTACAAGCACGGAAATAGAGTTCCCGGACACTTCCGTCCGTCCAAGATTGGAAACAGCAACAACCGAAGTTGCCGCATTGTCCACGGAGAAAGCAACACGATTCGCCGAAACGGACAAATCCGTAATTTGATGATTTCCGAATGCACTTGCAAAGTAAGTTCCGGCGATGTAGGAATCAAGTCCGGCCTCCGCTTTCGTGTAGGTTTCCGAATCCTTGTTTGGATATGATTTCCCGTCAATGGTCAAGAAGTCATTTGCGGGGAGATTGTCATATCCGGCAGGGACATACAACACATTACAACCGCAATCATAATTCCGTGTTCTTCCGACTGCTGCATAATATGCTTTGTAATCCTCATATTGTGCCTTTTCTTCCGGCGGCAGGGCATCGTAGGCGGCTTGCCAATATTCTTCCTCTGCGGGGGTCATATCCAAAGAGATATATCCCTGCCAGTCCACAACCGCAGTAACCTGGAGTCGGAATCCGTCTGAAAGAAGTTCATCGTACAACCTTACGAATTGTTCATTCCTCGCATCCGTATAGTCATCATTAAACACCTCAAACGCAATCGGACATCTTCCTGCCACGGCATTTATGTATGTAAGGGCATCGGCCCTTGCCGTGGTATGGTTGATTGTGAAAAGAAGTTTTCCCGTCCAATACTGATTTGCAGAATTAAAGAAATTGGCGAAATCGTCAAGGTCGGAAAGAGGATGACCAGACCTTAAAGCGGCTCGGCCTTGAACACCCCACCCACACTCCGGCCAAAGATTTCCGAGGACATTGAAATGTTGGAGGAACTTTGTTGTTTCTCCCAATTTCCTTGTAAATGTAGGATGTTCGTTGTTTGGAATTTGTGGAAGGTTATCCGTCAAGATGGTGTTCCCGTCCTTGTCCACAAAGGAGATAATCCGTCCTTGTAGTGTCCATTCCTTCGTGTCGAAATCCCCCTCTTGGAGATTCACGAAATCAATGTACGGCCAAAGGACGGGATTACTGCCTTCTATCTTGTAGTAGAAGTTACTCGCCGGGAATCGTGGGGCCGATGGCTGATAGTGCATGGCGGCAAAATGGCGGATTCCACGGTCATAACAACTTTTCCACTTGTCCTCGGCATATATGTGTTCGTGTGTAATCGAACGAACACTTTGTACCGTGGAGAAGTTTATACCGCTATATGGATTGATTATCCTCATCGCACACCGAAAAATTCCACGATGAATCTTGTATCGGAAATATGCGTGTTTACCGTTACCTCGGCACGAAGTCCACGGTCAGAGTTCATAGGGAGAAAATCGGAAACAAACGCACCACCACGGTCTTCTCTCAAAATTTCCATCTGCGAGTTTGCCGCCGTTGTGAGTTCGGTAAATACACTCCGATAGATTGCCAAATCATAGTTCTCGCCACTCTCCACCGAGCCGTTGGTCTTGACTGGAACACATTTAACATAGAAATATTTGAACCATCGAAGGTCTACCGACCCCTCACTTATGGCTGTCATCGTGAATGTTTCTGCAAATGTTCCCGTACCCGTGGGGCTTATGACAACATGGCCGATGTACTGGACGGGTTTTTCAAGGACTACCGGGTCGATAATCGCATAACTGACCGTTACGGTAGAACCTGCCGTGGATGCGTAATCGTTACGAAGAATGAAGCCATCCGCACGAACATTCGACAGGGGAACATAGAGGACGATTTTAAAATATTCTCTTGTAATGTCCCAAACCTCTCGCCCATAACAAATGGACTTGTAGATGCGACCATCTTCGGAATAGAAGATGCCCGCCTCATCCTTTATGCGGATTTTGAATCGGGAATCCTTCGTGATGCCGGAGAAGGACAACTTAACGCAAACCCATTTGTTCCGTTTGTCCTTAATATCGGCAATATTCAACAGGTTATTGGTATCGTCCAGTGCAATTGTGCTACTTGCAGACCAACCACCGTTCTTTGTGGTGATTGCGACATTGTTATTATCTAACAGTCCCATTTCTTGTTTATTTAGGATATTGATGTTGCAGTTACATTCCCGTCCGAATCCCTCGTAATAGTAAGGGTATAAGATTTGCCATCGTGGGTTGCCGCCACCGAAGTTGCGTTCCCGTCCGAGTTTCTTGTGATAGTTATAGTCCCTGTCTTGGCATCTGGCCACACCACATTTGCGGAAGATACATTTCCGTCCGACCCCCTTGTTACGGAAGATGCCGTGAAAGATTCCGACAATATCCACCCCTCTATAACATCTGCTGAAAGTTCTACAACACGCAGGGAAACAAGTTCCCTTGTCAAATGATAACTTGGAACAGAAGTGTTGTTTGTGTTGATGATTATCTCTGCCGAATTTGCCGGGGCGATATGTTGCTGATTTGATTCGGTAACGGATGCGTTTGCCGCTTCGAGGATTATTTCGTCTTCATCAATGAAACACCAAAGACGGGGCGATGCTCCACCCGTACCATTCACGATGATGATGTCCCCCGGAGAAACGGGATGACGCATATAACTATAAGCACCGCTTTCGGTTTTACCGCCAATGTGATTGCCTACACCGTTACTCGTTTTGATGTAATACCCGGATTCCGTGATGGGGATTGGCACTTTGTTTTCTACATACACTTCGGCCTCTAATTGACTGATTTCGCTTTCCAACTGAACGCCCTGTGCGGCACTCAATGCGGAGGTCGGATCGTTCGTGGTGAGGTTGTTCACGATGG
>Ga0310696_10000390_pt1 | contig 71806 bp, 67 predicted proteins | sample AusTroGonzalo_MG_4_FD_203885 | JGI IMG/M metagenome (GOLD analysis project Ga0310696, IMG submission 203885) | Bovine rumen microbial communities from tropical cattle in Woodstock, Queensland, Australia - Gonzalo_02 (v2) (version 2) | ecosystem: Host-associated > Mammals > Digestive system >...
TGATGCAAATATCATTCACATCAATTTCAACCTGCTGGAGTTTGAACCGTTGCTGGAATACCACAAATTACATCAGTATGTGGAGGATGCCTATCAAAACGGCAAACACAATTACGTGCTGATTGACGAAATTCAGATGTGTGATTCTTTTGAAAAAGCAATCAACAGCTTGCACGCCACAGAAAAATACGACATTTATCTGACCGGTTCCAATGCGTTCCTGTTGAGCAGCGATCTCGCCACATTATTCACTGGCAGAACCTTTGAAATAAAAGCATTTCCATTTTCTTTCCAAGAGTATCTGCAATATTTCGAATTTGAGGACATTGAGAAAGCATTTTCGCTGTACACGGAAGAGGGAGGTATGGCAGGGTCCTATCTTTATTTAACTTCAAAGGAAAAGTATAGCTACATCAACGACGAAGTGTTCAATGCGCTTATCGTCAGAGACATCATTGCCAAATACCAAATCCGAAATATTCCACTGCTGCATCGTCTTATAGATTATATGATGGACAATATTGGCAACATTACCTCTATTAGAAATATTGCCAACACATTGATGTCGAACAAGATAAGTACCAATGACAAAACGGTAGGCACTTATATTGACTATCTTTGTAAGGCATTTGCTTTTTACAGAATCCGCAGATATGACATTGCCGGGAAACGCTATCTGACCAATGACGACAAGTATTACCTCGCCGACCACTCCTTCAGATATGCCCGCTTGGGTATGAAGAACCTTGACCGGGGACGGATTCTGGAGAACATCGTTGCCATTGAACTGCTTCGGCGGGGGTATGAGGTATATGTGGGCGTTATGCACCGCAGTGAGATAGATTTTGTGGCCATGAAGCAGCACGAGAAGGTGTATTTCCAGGTGGCGGACGACATCTCAAACCCTGAAACTTTCAAAAGGGAAACCGATTCATTGCTGAAAATCAGAGATGCCTACCCAAAGGTTCTGCTTGCCCGTACCCGACAGCCTAATTCCACGCACGAGGGCATTCTCGTCTGCAACATTGCAGATTGGCTTCGGAGCAAAATAGGGTGACCTGCAACGAAGACCGCCGTCCGCCTGGCCGTCTCGCTCGGCGGCGACAGCGACACCCTCGCCTGCATCACCGGCGGCATCGCCGAAGCCTACTACAAGGAGATCCCCGAAGAGATCGTAAAGGAGATATGGTCCCGCCTGCCGGAGACCTTTCGGGAGATATTGCGGGAGATGAGGGGAAGGTTCGGGTGTCCGTTAGGGAAGATTTAGAGTTTATTGATGGAAGTGGTGGAGGGGAAGAGGAAAAGTTTTAGTTTTGCGGCGGAGAAAACACGTCAACAATAGTTAAGAAATAAATAGTAATTATATGGCAGAGAATAAGGCAGAAAATAAAATTGAATTGAAATCGGTAAGCGAACTTCTTGGGATGAAGTTCTTTATACCAAGTTACCAACGAGGGTACCGTTGGACAGAACAGCAGGTGAAGGACTTGCTGGAAGACATTTGGGATTTTTCAAAAAAGAAAAAGCAGGAATATGTGTTTTATTGCTTGCAGCCATTAGTTGTTAAACGAAAGAATGAAGATGTCTTAAATAGCATTAAAGCAGCGACTTCGATTGAAGAAGTTGAAACATTGTTAAAGGGTTCTTGGGAAGTCATTGATGGTCAGCAACGATTAACGACTCTATTCATAATACTTTCTGTGCTAGAAGAAAAATCATTATATTCCATAGAATACGAAACTAGAAATGACAGTAAAGATTTTCTAAAAAATATTGACGAAAGCAAGAAGAATGAAAATATTGATTATTATCATATTTACCAGTCGAAACAAACCATATCATCTTGGTTCAACAATGATGAAGAAAAGAAAGCAAAATTCAAGAATATTCTTCTAAATAGTGTGAAATTCATCTGGTATGAATCAGTTGATGAAGACCCCATAAAAGTTTTCACCCGCCTCAATATTGGCAAAATTTCATTGACAAACGCTGAACTTATCAAAGCATTGTTTCTAAACCGCTCAAACTTTGGAGAGAATGATTCTGAACATTTGAAACTGCGCCAACAGGAAATTGCCAGCGAATGGGATAAGATTGAATACACATTGCAAAACGACGAGTTCTGGCTGTTCTTGCACGAAAAAGGCTATGACCGCCCTACAAGAATCGACTTTATATTCGATTTGATTTGCGAGCAGAAACCTTTAGGGACATTTGACAACATCGGTACTGATGATTACAAAACTTTCCGCTATTTCTACGAGTATTTCAAATCAGACTCGTCGAACATTGAAGACTGCTGGAAAGAAGTAAAAAAATATTTCCAGACATTCAAAGAGTGGTTTGATGACTTGGAGCTATATCATTACATAGGGTATTTGGTCGAATATAAGCACTCAATATCGGGGCTCGTTTCTGAATGGCACAGCTCTAAGGACAAAGACTCGTTTGTAAGCTTTTTAAAAGCTGAAATAAAAAAGAAAATCAAAGGATGCCCTGCGCTTGATTTTCAATACAAAGAAGATGGTAGTGATAAAGGAAAATGCAAACCCATACTGCTTTTCCAAAACATTCAAACTATTATCAATCAAAACAAAAACAATCTAAGCAACGAAGACTATAAATTGGGAGTGTTTTACAAATTCCCATTCCATTTATACAAACTTGAAAATTGGGATGTGGAACATATCAACTCTAACACCACAAACGACGAGGAAGATGCCGATATACAAAAAGAATGGCTATTGAATGTATATCTTAGTGCAGATGACGACACACAAAAAATAATACGGTCATTTTTTGAATCTTCAGAGGATGAAAAAGGGAAATTGTTTGAGAAAGTCAAGCAAATTATTCCGCAAAACGAAGAATGGACTTCCGCTGAGAAAAATAGGATATGGAATTACACTCTATTAGACTCTTCTACCAATCGCAGTTATGGGAATGCCATTTTTCCTGGAAAACGTCGCGTGATTATTGGTAAAGACAAAGGTTTGTCAATAGCCATACCCAAAATCAGCAAAGATGGAAAACTACAATTAGGAGAGGAACAGAAAGCTAAATCGTCTTTCGTTCCGCCTTGTACAAAACAAGTGTTTATGAAGTATTACTCTGCAACAATGAGTGACGCTAACTATTGGACAAAGATTGATTCGGACGGCTATTTGAAAGATATAGATGATTGTATAAAAAAACTAGAGGAATAGATTATGAGCAACAATACAAAAGCAATATCTTTTTGGAATTTCTTGAAAGAAAGCACGATAGAAATTCCCATCATACAACGCGACTATGCGCAAGGTCGATTAGGGAAGGAAAATTTACGCAAGACTTTTTTGGCCGATTTGAAAAAGGCTTTGGACAATGAGCACCCATACAAGGACACACCCATGAAGTTGGACTTTGTTTATGGCTCAGCTGAAAACGGTAAACTGAATCCTCTGGACGGTCAACAACGCCTAACCACGCTTTGGTTATTGCATTGGTATATCGCATTGCGTGCTGGAGAACTGAGCGAAGATGGTTGCAAGATTTTCAGAAAATTTACATACGAGACACGAATCTCTTCCCGTGAGTTTTGCCAGAATTTATGCGTCCCCGAATACTTTAAGGATTTTGACGGCAAAGACATTGTCAGTTTTATTGCCAAGCAGACCTGGCTCTATTCTGCTTGGAAGCAGGATCCGACCATTCAATCAATGCTAAGAATGTTGGGCGGTACCAGAATTTCCGACAAAAATGGAGAAGATATTGTTGATGGGATAGAAGAGATTTTCCAAGAAACAAACGAAGACGGTTTCAAATCATATTGGGAAAAGTTAACCCAAAAAGAAACCATTGTGTTCTATCATCTTCCTCTCAAAGATTTCGGCTTGTCTGATGACTTGTACATCAAAATGAACGCCCGTGGTAAGCAATTGACTAGTTTCGAGAATTTCAAGGCTGACTTGATTGGGTACATTACAAAACAGGCTGAAGATAATCCGGAATCAGAATGGAAGAATCTTTTAGATGCTGAAAATGGAATTCCAATAAAGCTGGACACAGACTGGACTGATATATTTTGGAAGAACAAGTCCAAAGAAAGCAAAATAGATGAAATCTACTTCGCATTTATTAATAGATATTTCCTTCAGGAGTTAATCTGCGCCAAGAAAGAAGATAAAACAGACTTTTATTCTGCGGACAACCTTGAAAAGGAGAATGTTGCATTCAGACATCTGTATGGAGAAAAAAGTGATGATTCTCGGTTGCAATATTCCGGATTGGATAAATACCTGTTTAGTGACGGTAAAGCAATTCCACTTAATTTCTTCACTTCGCTTAGTGAAACATTTAATAATTTAAAACCAAATTTATTTGGTTGCAAGTTTTTTGGGGGATGCTGTATTAATAATTATTTCCCAACTTGGGTTGACTCAAAATTTGAGTTAATTCCCCAATACGACGAAACAGGTAATATTTCAACTTTAGGACAAAAAGAAAGAGTTGTTTTTCTCGCTATTTGCATGTATTTTGAAAAAGACAGCTTTGACGAAACTTCATTTAAGCAGTGGATACGAGTCGTTTGGAACATTGTGGAAAATTCTGGTATAGAAACAATTTCTGCAATGATTGGTGCAATGCGCTTAATTGATGGATTATCAGAGGGGGCGCACGATATTTATAATTTCTTATCAAATTCACAACTACAAGTCAAATCCAATTTCGCCAAAGAACAAGTAGCAGAAGAAATTGCCAAAGCCAAGCAAATCCTATACGGAGCGCCTCGTTCAGATGGAAAATCTTGGGAAGAAATAATCATTGAGGCTGAGAAATACGCTTTCTTCAAAGGTTCGATACGATTCTTGTTTACTGATGGCGAAGGAAACATCAATTGGTGTGACTTTGATGTAAAGTGGACAAATGCAAAGAAATACTTTGACGAAAAAGGTGTTAAGGACGGCGAAGAAAAATATAGAACCAACGCAAGTCTTCTGAAGGCGGTATTGTATCATGTAGAAGACTTTTGGAAATATATTGAACCCCGGAAATATGTGTTTGATAATAAAGCCGAGACATGGAAATCACATATTCTATTGGAAGATGGGTGGAAAGAAGCTGTACATCAAATATTGATGGGTAATCTTAAAATCAGTCCCCGAGAAGGTGATTGCTTGATCTATAAGAATTTGTATAACACAAATTTATTGAATTATGTTTCTAATTATTTGCAAGGCTCTCGAATAAGATGGATTCATGGTCATAGGGCAATTTATCCTCCTTATTATGAGGGTATAATATTGGATGACGAAAATCGGGATGATAAGTTCTATAGAAATCGCTTGCTTTCTTCGAATGATAGTATCAATTCGGAACAAAAAATTGAGGGATTGAATTATTACAAAGGTTGGGACATAAATTTCAAATACAAAAACCAAATATTTCAGTGGAATACTGATGAGAAAGTATATCTGCTGGAGAGTGGGAAAAGAAAGCAGAAAAACGAGAGTGAAAGCTATTGTGTTGATGTGACTAATTTAAACGATTCTCAAGACCTAATTAACAAACTAGAAGACCTCATCGCTCAAGCGTCTCCTGAATAATCAGACAAAGAGTGTTGCAACAATTGTCAAAACAAGATTTGCGAATAATCTCCAAATTCAAAGCATGACTCTAACTGTTTTGTAAAAATGTGTCTTCGAACGTAGGAGATTCCGCCAGTTCCTGTCGTCACTGGCGGAATGGTGCCCTGCGCATGGGGGCAAAGGGAAAAGATGGGCGGCGGCCGTAAAGTTTCCGGCAACGGCAGTTTTTCCCCGCCGCCCATCTTCTCCTCTCTGGTCTCATACGGCAGCGCGCACCATTCCGCCGAGAACGCAGTGAGCGAGCGGAATCCCCTCCGGAAAACCGCGAAAACACGTTGCAATCCTAACGGGGTGCCTTTTCGCGCTAAGGCCACTGATCACTGTTCACTGTTCACTGCCAATGGGCAGGCCGCAGGTCTGCAGGCACCGCAATGCCACGAATTGGCACACCCTCGCCCTATCTTTGCCGCAACAAATCTCTGTATTATGAAAGTAATCGACCTTTTCCAGAAATATCCCTTCGACGCAATAGCTGCAGATTTTGCACACTTGTTTGAAGTGAACAGCGGACAAAAGTTGTCGGAGCAGACAATTGCGCGATGGAAATCCCTCTACGAACAATGGCTGGCCGAGGCCAATCCGGTATCATCGGAGTTGCATATCCGCATATTTGCGAGATGGGAGTACTGCTCACCATGCGTGGATATGAACTGCTGCATGCTAACCGAGTGCAACTCAATCTTGCACCCAGTGGCGACACACCCTTCCCGAGATGAACTGTTCGGTATGGAAATCACCTGCGATCCGGATGTCGTCACCATCTCGGAAACGGAACTCGCCGCCGGACTTTTCTACGAAATGACCTGGTATCCGCCTGGGGAACAGAAAAACATACACATCCGAGTTCAATAGTAGCATATCTCTGACACACCATATCTACCCCGGCCTGCGGCACCAAGGTGCCACAAACCGGCATAGTCTCGCACTATCTTTGCCGCAACTTTAGTATTCACCAACAGTTGCGCCCGACACGTACCAGGGATTATGAATATGAACGATTATTATTTTTATGTTGCTCCAAATGAGGAAGATTTGGGATGGGAGTTCACAATTTGTGAACTGATTGAGTGTGAATTTGAAGCACATCCTGACAATTTCCCAAACAAGTCTGAGAAAATTGAGTTCTTGAAAGAACTGATTGCCGACATTGAGGAGTGCATTGATAGGGTGGAGAATAAGGAGAAAATAACTGAAGGGAGAACGGGAGATTTATGTAGTTTTGCAGAGTGAAAAATTATCATCAAAATAATTTCCAATTATGGCAAGAACAAATGACTCAGATTTAAGGCTTAATGAATTGTTTGGAAGCAAGGCTTTTAGAATCCCCAATTATCAACGAGGATATGCATGGGGAGAGGAACAATGGGATGACCTTTGGGAAGATATTCAGGAGATAGAAATTGACAATACCACTGGAGAGTACCGTCGTCACTATACAGGTACTATTGCATTACAAGAAATCAATCGAAACGCGGTCCCACAAGAGGAATTGTGGTTCGTGGATGACGGTAACAGATTTTTTGATGTTGTAGATGGTCAACAAAGACTTACTACCATTGTTATTCTTTTGCACGAATTGATTAAAGTTTATCCTATTACCGAAGAACGGAGTGCTCTGATGAAAAGATACATATATCGAAAAAAGGAAAGTGCTGAAACAAAACTCTACCTGTTCTCATACAAGAAAGAGGATAAAAACAGACAATATCTTTTGAATACGATATTTGAAGATACATCTGAAATCTTACCAGCTGAACATATAAATGTTTATACAAACAATCTTTTGTCGGCAAAAAAATGGTTTAAGGGCAAAATTAATGATTTGTCAGATGACAAAAAAAAAGATTTGCTCATAAGACTACAGACAGCACTGGCTTTTGACACGAAGTATATTACAGATAATTTATCAGTTCAAGCAGTATTTGAAACCATGAACAATAGAGGAAAACCTTTGACAATTCTAGAAAAATTAAAAAACAGACTATTGTTTTTGGCTGCAAAATTGCCCAATGGTACTGAAGATATTTCATCCCTCTCAAACAAAATTAATGATGCTTGGCGGAACATCTATGATTATTTAGGAAAAAATCCAAACAAGACGTTGAATGAGGACGAATTTTTATCTGCTCACCTCACTCTCATCCGAAAGCCGGCAGACTATGTTTTTTCTGAACAAGTGGCTGAAAAAAAAGTCTTTGAAATGTTTTGCAATCGTTCAGCAAATTATTTACTTGACTATTCAAGAGACCAAGGGGATAGTCCTGCACATGAAACTATTGTTGACTATAATAAGATTGAAAAATATGTATTAGATATTGCCGCTTTTGTACCCTACTGGTATGAGGTTGTAAATTGCAATGACATTAGAATAAAAAAACTCCTTTTGCATAATTCCTCAAAAGAGATGCGTCTTTTGTTGGCTGAGTTGTTGATGTTAAAAATTTCCGAAGATGGAGGACTTTTGGCAAACACTTGCATTGATTTACTTTTGAAAATCGGATTTAGGAATAGTATTTTAGGACTTAATGTTCTTGATGAAAGAACTTATGCTAGCCGTGCCAGAGAATTGCATCAAAAGGAAATAAAATTGTCTGAATTATGTCAAGATTTTATGACCAAACTTAAGATACCCTGTAATATCGAAGCGATGATTGTGCAATACAAATCTTTATTTGAGTACACATATAAAAATAAAGGTTACCATCGTTGGGGTGGATTGAAATTCTTTTTGATGGAATATGAAAACTATCTGAAAGAACAAAAGAGGGATTTTGAACATGTTAGTTGGGACAATTTCAATGAAATAAACATCGAACATATTATGCCTCAAAGTTATGAGGCAAATTGGAATAAAGAAATGGATGACTATTTAGTTGGAAAAGAGTTGACAGAAGACGAAAAGATTCGTGCAGAAAAAATAATCATCAACACACTCGGAAATCTGACAATACTAAAAGATGCCAAAAACTCCGCTTTGCAAAATGACCCTTGGAATAAAAAACAAGAAAGATATGAAACTGGCTCATTTAGCGAACAAGAGATTTCTAAAGAACAAAACTGGGACAAGAAGGCCATTTGGAAAAGAGGCTGTAAGATGTTGGATTTCATGACAACTATGGTTGAAGGACTGGCTTTTTCTGATGAACAAAAAAAACAATTGTTGTTTGTCTCAGACAAATATTTTATAGAGGAAAATCAAATCAAAGAGGAATAACAATATAATACCTTTACCATCCCTTTCCCCGCACACTTACGGCGTGCGCATCTCCCCTTTTCGCTCTGTGCTACCAAGCCCCGCACCCCTAATTGGGTGTTTTATCGCTTTAAGATCCCTGTTCACTGATCACTGCCAAGGGGCAGGCCTTTGGGTTGGTCGTGGGTCTGTTATGCCATACACTGGCACACCCCTGCCCTATCTTTGCCGCAACTTTAGTATTCACCAACAGTTGCGCCCGACACGTACCAGGGAAAAAGTCATGAGTAAAGTTTTCAGAATCACCCCAAGGACAACCAAAAGAGTGAACAACACAGTATTGACACCTGAAATGGAGATTATTGTCACGTTAAGTCATCACACTCAAGATCCTTTTAGCATCGGAGCAAAAGAAATCATCGCCATGTATATGGACCGGTATGGCTTTGACTATAAGAAGGCAAACGCTACGAAAGCGTGGTTTACCTTCGAGCGGTTAGACTAATTGTTTTTCACAACCAATAGCCGGACTGTCTTCTGATTACTTCGTGACGAAAGCATGAAGGTCTATTAGCCCCACATCAGAGTGAATGCTGTTGTGGGGCTAATCGTATGGTGTGTCCGATCACTATGCCTTAAATCGGCACAGTCCCGCGCTATCTTTGCCACATCAATCAATAATACAAACCCGCAATTATGAAAAAATACAAGCAACCCAAAGACAGTACAAACTGGAGCCACAAGCACGACTACCCGATTTCAGAGGTATGGAATACGGATAACATCTTGGCCCGGCTGATTGCCCCGCGCCTGATAGCATACAAGGAACTGGACAAGCACGGCTACCCTCCCGATGTGGGTGATATGACCAAATGGAACCACATCATCCAGAAGATGATTGATGCTTTTGAACTGATGAAAGAGGTGAATTGTCTTTCGGATAAAGAAGAGACCATCATTTCAGAAGGGATTGAGCTGTTCTGCAAGTATTACCGGTATTTGTGGGATTGAGGAATCTCTTAAATATTAATTTCAGCATCAAAAACAGCAAAGATATGACCACCAAAAACATCATCATCCCAGTCGGTTTCAACGCCGAACAGTGCCAAGAGGGCATTATGAATTGTTTCACATCCGATGATAACACGGAATGGATGGACAGTCACGACTTTGTCGTGCGATACCTGTATTGTCAGGAGGACGGCGACTACGACCCGCCGTTGGAGGTGTGGCTTCTCGTGTGGGACTCGCCCAGCAAAATGATCAAATCCCCCACTGGAGGATGCTCGTCATTATACGTGCAATGTGTTGCCGTTGGCGTCAATCTGACGTGGTGCAAAGTCCATCACAAAGGTCTTACCGTCCATGTTATCAAAGTGCTGACTCCCGCAACCGGCGGAAAGTCTCCAATCATCGAAGACCACTGGTTCGGGAACGTGGTGGACCACTTCTACACGATTGACTATCAGGAGGAAATGGAACACGCGGATCCAAACATGCTGTTCGGGGAATTTCTGAGCCAGATGGACGAGAAGATTGCTGGGATTATCAAAGGAAACCAATAAAACCGATTACTATGACTTATCACGAATTATTACACAGCGTAACTTTCGACGAAATCATCCCGTTTTTGGAGAAGAAAAACGGCGGGGCCGTAAGCCTGGCCCTTTACAAAACCCATTATGATATGCTCCGGCTCCTTACGCCCCGCCGCAATGAGGACGACAATAAAACGGCAACCATTACCAATGCGAAACTCGACTACGACTGGGAGGAGCCTCATTTAGAGGCCTTCCCGATGGAGGGCGACTTATGGGAAGTGAGCCTCGCCAAAGAACTCATCATCGCGCCGGATGTGAAGGCCTCGCTTGGCGAGATTGCAGCCTGCTGCCTGTGGCACACTTCATTCTACGGATTCACGGAAGAACAGATACACGAGACTTTTGAAAAATTTGATTACTACAACCAAGACCTGCTGGATCCAGACATCGTGAGGATTAAGGCCGCTAAAGTACGACAAAAGATCGAAGCGGCGGGCGGCAGACTACCCTATAAAAACGAGATGCTAAAGATTCCATCGTTCCGACAGGAAATGAACCGTCACTTCCCAAAAGCATATTGCAAAAGAAAAAGACGGAAAATCGCCAGACGGAAAACCAACAGATTGTATAATGAAAGAGTCCTCAATGTCGGGGAGTTCGTGGCCGCCTGCATTCCGGCATTGTCCGAAAGAGAGTCAATCACCATAAAAGACTTACGCAAACTGTTCTATGCCAACCATTTTGCACATTATTCCTATCAGACATACACGGGAAACGCCGCCCAAAGAGGCGCATGCATGTCGGAACTGATTGAAAAGTATGATGCTTTCTACAGCAAACCCAGAGCCAACGCCATGATACTTATCACCGTATCATCGGAACATCCTTTCAGCGAAAGCGACCGGCAAATAGCTGAGTTGATAAAAAGACTATGTTCTGGGCAGACCGCTTTTTTGATAAAATACGATGACTGTCTGGGCGAGGAATTACAGTTGGATGTGGCGTTTTATGAGATGAAAAATTCGTACCTTTGCCCCACGCTTTAATTGTTGAATGTAATCTAAAAATACTATTCACTAATCGCCAATGACCGACTTTGCAGCCATAGACTTCGAGACCGCCAACGGGCATCGCAGCAGCGTATGCAGCGTGGGCGTGGTGGTGGTGCGCGGCGGTGTCATCACCGACACCTTCTACTCGCTCATCAAGCCCGAACCCGACTACTACGCGTGGTTCTGTCAGGAAGTACACGGCCTCTCGCACGAGGATACTGACAATGCGCCTGTGTTCCCCGCCGTGTGGCGGCAGATCGAGCCGCTGATTGAAGGTCTTCCGTTGGTGGCCCACAACAGTCCATTCGACGAGGGCTGCCTCAGGGCGGTGTTCCAAGTCTATCAGATGGACTATCCGGATTATCAATTCCTTTGCACCTGCCGTGCCTCTCGCCGCCATTTCGGCCGCCGCCTGCCCAACCACCAGCTGCACACTGTGGCCGAGGCCTGCGGTTATCCGATGACCAACCACCACCACGCCCTCGCCGATGCGGAGGCATGCGCGCGGATTGCGATGCGGTTGTTGTAAAGGCAATTATTGACACGATCAATTCACACAATACCATGCTCACCTACATCTCCAACACCGACCATTACAACCTCGTCCTCTCCCACGTGGCATCCGTCAGGAAGTCGCTGTGGATCGGCACCGCCGACATCAAGGACCTCTACGTAAAGGTCGGGGACGGCACGCTGCCGTTCCTGGCAGTACTGGCACAGCTGGTGCGGAAGGGCGTGGAGGTACGACTTATCCACGCCAAGGAGCCGGGGCCGGCCTTCCGCGAGGATTTCGACAAGTACCCGTCGTTAGCGAAAGGACTGGAAAGAGTGCTCTGCCCGAGAGTGCACTTCAAAATGCTCGTGTTTGACGGCAAAAAGGTTTACATCGGCAGCGCGAACCTTACCGGTGCGGGCATCGGGATGAAAGGGAAAAACACCCACAACTTCGAAGCGGGCATCCTCACCGACGAGCCCGAGATAGTGCGCCTGGCCATGCAACAATTCGACGAAGTGTGGATGGGCCTGCACTGCGCAAAGTGTTTAAGACGGAAGTATTGCGGAGATCCAGTAGTGTGATTTGCAATTTAATAGTATCTTTGCCACATGAAAAAACGAATATTCATCCTGTTTGCCGTCATCACCATTCTCGCCATCACAGGCGATGCCCAGACCGTATACCAGAAGGACCGCTGGGGCGCGAAGTTGTACTACATGCAGGACAACACCATTCGGATGAAAGACCGTTGGGGCGAGCAACTGCTTTGGTATGACGCGGCCAAACGGCAGGTGCGCATCAAAGACCGTTGGGGACAGCCCGTGCTTTACATGGACGGCGAAACGGTGCGCCAGAAGGACCGTTGGGGCGCTCCCCTGCTCTATCTCGACGGGCAGACCATCCGGCAGAAAGACCGCTGGGGTGCGGCGCTCTACTACCTTGACGGCAACACCCTGCGACAAAAGGATCGCTGGGGCGCACCCGTCTATTATTTCGACTTTGCCCCAGAATGGTGGCAAGTGGCATGCTTGGTGCTGTTATAACACATCACATCACCCAGAAAATCAGTGTTTTATAGCCTTCCTTCTACCACATTCCAGTCCACAATCTGCCACAGGGCGTTCAGGTGGTCAGGACGGCGGTTCTGGTAGTCCAGATAGTAGGCGTGCTCCCAAACATCAAACGTCAGCAGCGGCTTCAGCCCCTTCTGCACGGGATTGGCAGCGTTGGTCTCCTGGGAGATCACCAGCTTGCCGTCTGCGTCGGCGGAGAGCCAAACCCAACCGGAGCCGAACAGCGTGGCACCTGCCTGCACAAACGCCTTCTGAAACTCCTCAAACGAGCCGAACTGCGCGTTGATGGCCTCTGCCAGCGCGCCCGTAGGTTTGTTATCGGCCACGGGTTTGTTGAACTGCTGGAAATAGAGATTATGGTTCAGAATCTGGCCGGCGTTGTTGAGCATGCCGCCGGAGGCCTTCTTCACGATGTCAACCAAATCCATCTCGGCAAAAGGCGTGCCTTCGATGGCGGCATTCAGGTTGTTGACATACCCTTGCAGGTGTTTACCGTGGTGGAAACCGATAGTCTGCGCGGAAATCACAGGCTCCAGCGCATTTGCCTCGTATGGCAGTGTGATTAATTCGAATTTTGGCATTGTTTGATTGTTTTAGTGTTAATTGTTTGTGCAAAGATAATATTTTTTATCATGCATTACTTTGGGCTCTCTATTTTTCAAATCATTCTAAAAATGATAAGAGATATTTCGTATTTTTGCAAATAATAAAAATGATTATGGCAAAAACAAAACAACTAGTTGATGAGCCTTTGGAGAAACAGCTTTGGAAGGCTGCCGATAAACTGCGCAAAAACATCGATGCGGCAGAATACAAGCACGTGGTGTTAGGATTGATATTCTTGCGCTACATATCTGTCTCATTTGAACAACTATACAATGAATTGGTGAAGCAACAGGCTGATGGCGCCGATCCCGAGGACCGCGAAGAGTATGCCGCCGAGAATGTGTTTTACGTTCCGGCCAATGCTCGGTGGGCGTATTTGGTGTCCAACGCCAAAAGTCCGCAAATTGGCAAGTTCATTGACGAAGCGATGGATGAGATTGAGCGTGAGAACAAGCCTCTGAAAGGCGTGCTGCCCAAGGTATTTGCCCGCCCCAATCTCGACCCTACCAGTTTGGGCGAGCTCATCGACCTGATTGGCAACTCCACTTTGCAGAACACCAGTACCAAGAGTGCCGATTTGCTTGGCCATGTGTTCGAGTATTTTCTTGGCGAGTTTGCCTTGGCCGAAGGCAAGAAGGGCGGACAATTCTACACGCCGCGTAGTGTTGTGGAACTGTTGGTCAACATGCTGGAGCCGTATAAAGGTCGTGTGCTTGACCCCTGCTGTGGTTCGGGAGGTATGTTTGTGCAGAGCGAGAAGTTTGTAAAGGAGCATCAGGGAAGGATTGAGAACATTTCCGTTTACGGGCAGGAGAGCAACCAGACCACCTGGCGACTTTGCAAGATGAACTTAGCCATCCGTGGCATCGATGCCTCGCAAGTGAAGTGGAACACGGAGGGCTCGTTCCTCAACGATGCGCACCGCGATGTGAAGGCCGACTTCGTGATGGCCAATCCACCCTTCAACGACAGCGACTGGAGCGGCGACCAACTGCGCAGCGATGCCCGTTGGCAATATGGGGTGCCGCCAACCGGCAATGCTAACTTCGCCTGGATTCAACACTTCATCTATCACCTTGCCCCAAGTGGACAAGCCGGTTTCGTGCTGGCAAAAGGTTCGCTAACCTCCAAGACTGGCGGCGAGGGTGAAATCCGAAAGGCATTAATCGACAAAGGCTTGATTGCCTGCATTGTGAACCTCCCAGCCAAGTTGTTCCTAAACACGCAGATTCCTGCCTGCCTATGGTTTGTGACGCGCAACCGCACCCACCGCACCGGCGAAATCCTTTTCATCGATGCGCGCAACAAAGGCCACCTCATCAACCGCCGCACCCGCGAATTGTCGGAAGACGACATTCAGGAGATTGCCAAAACTTATCATCTGTGGCGCGATGAATCGAACGAATATCAAGATATTGCAGGTTTCTGCGCTTCCGTACCCGTGAGCCGCGTGGCGGAGCTGGACTACGTACTCACACCCGGACGTTATGTGGGCTTGCCCGAAGAGGAGGACGACTTCAACTTCGCCGAACGTTTCACCACCCTGAAAGCCGAGTTTGAGGAGCAACTGAAGGAAGAAGAACAGCTGAACAAGGTGATTTTGGAGAATTTAGGGAAGATTAAAATGGAATGAACTATGAGTGAGATAATGAAAACCGATTTGGCCGAACGGATAGATAATTTCAGGTTCTGCTTATCTCAAATTCCTCAAACACTGACTGAGGAATTGTCGGACACCTTAACTACAGAAGATACAAATTCCGCAACACCGTCTCGGAAATCGTCAACACCGTTGACGATTTTCCAGACACTGTCTAAAAAATCTCTGGAAGACGGAAATTCCGCAACACCTTTGCGGAATTTTAGAATAAGTCAGACACTGTCTGACCATTTACCAATAATTATGGAATTATGAGCGAGTGGAAAGAATATAAGTTAGGAGAAATAGCCGAGATCCTTGACTATAAAAGGAAACCATTATCATCAATGGAACGAAGTACAAGAAAAGGGATTTATCCTTACTATGGTGCTTCGGGAATAATTGATGGCATTGACGATTATATTTTCGATGGGGAACATGTTTTGATTTCCGAAGATGGAGAAAATTTACGTACTAGGCAAACACCAATTGCTTTTTTAGCAAATGGGAAGTTTTGGGTTAATAATCACGCACATATTCTTAAAGCAGACCATGTCCATAGTCGGCTAATTTGTTATTATTTTGCTCAATTAGATTTGAATCCATACATAACAGGTGCTGTTCAGCCAAAACTAAACCAAGATTCTTTAAATAGAATACCATTGTATTTGCCGATGGCAATAAATGAGAGAGAAAAAATTGTTTCCATCCTTTCCTCTCTCGACGACAAAATAGACCTTCTGCACCGCGAGAACGCCACTTTGGAGCAGATGGCGGAGACGCTGTTCAGACAGTGGTTTGTGGAAGAGGCAAAGGAGGAGTGGAAAGAAGGGAAGTTGGGGGATGAATTTGCTTTAACAATGGGGCAATCTCCAAGTGGTGATAGTTTTAACGAAGAAAGGATTGGAGTTCCTATGTATCAAGGAAATGCTGACTTTGGTTTTCGTTTTCCAACCCGAAGGGTTTATACGACAAAACCAACAAGATTTGCAAAAGTCAATGATACTATGATAAGTGTACGTGCGCCCGTTGGAGCACAAAACATGGCAACGGAAAAATGTTGTATTGGTCGTGGCGTTGCTGCGCTCCGATACAAGAATAATCCGTCATACTATTCATATACCTATTACAAATTAAAGTCATTGCTGGAAGAAATCAAGCAATTCAATGATAATGGAACTGTATTCGGGTCAATAAGTAAGGCTGATTTTGAAAACCTTGATATTGTTATTCCTGATGAGAATACAATTATGAGTTTTCAACAACAAGTAAAGGCGATAGATGATAAGATAATAAATAACAATAAAGAGATTCAAACCCTCATTCAGACACGTGACGGCTTGTTGCCGAGACTGATGAATAATGAAATAAAATTTTAAATATGAGCAGAAGATATAGATTAATATTGATGGCAATATCAGCCATAATTCTGTGTATGATAGGATGGCTGATCAAAAAGGATTTTTCGTTTTTGACAGATGATTTCTGGTTTACATCTGGATTATTGTTGTTGGTTTTATTAAGCTTGGTAGACCAACCTTTTTTCTCAAAGGATTCTGACATATTTGTAAATGCTGTGACAGCATCTTTGTCATTATTATTGATTCCTGCCGAATCGCGCGATACAATCTTTTGGATATTCCTCGGAGTAGTTATCTATTTGATATTATCAAGCTACATACTAATGCTTTTGAGAAAAAGAAGTTTGTTTGAAGAAAGCAACACCATTCAGTTTTTCTCAAGATTTAATAGGCAAATAGGGAAGCCCAATGTACTCTTTTCAGCTTTTTTCCTTTGGGGAGGCATTAGGCAATTTTCTCTAAATTCAACAGAATTTAATGCTTTACTATGGTTTTGGATTGTTTTCATTATATTGAATATACCATCATTAGCAAGTTCATTTGAGAAGGTTTTTGAAAAGAAAAAGAAAACCAATAGTGATTTTGCTGTTGGTAAGATCTTCGGTGTACAATCTAAAAATACTTTTTTGATTAAGTTGTTAGAGGAAAGAACAGCGAAATTGAAGGTTTTTGATTTCGTTGAATTCGAATATTCTATGGATAATAAGAGACGAAAGGGTATAGTCTTAGATGTTTATTTATTGAATCAGGAACAGTGGATAAAGGTTTTAACGACATCAGAATTAGATTCTAAAATTAACGATGTCGTTGAAAAATGCACCCCGGACGTTGTTTATAAAATTGATAGTCCTCAAGAGGTCTCAATAATGAATCAAATAGTTGGAATTGTGGTTGAGGGTTCCGTTATTGAAAAAATTCGTTTTTCATACAATTCAAGAGTCGAAATCACTAATGGTCAGTTGGTGGAATTGTATAATGGGAAACATAAAGTCATTTATCAAGTGATTCAAGGCACAACTAAAGTGGAATTGTTGGAAAACAAAAATGAATCGGGACTAATTATAGGAGAAGCAATTCAATTAGGGGAATGGAATGCCGAAAATGAACAATTTGAACAATATGGTTGGGTGCCTAATATAAATACGCCGATTTTTATCGCTTCAAATATTCAAGAAATAAAAGAAAAGGACAATGAGTATAAAATAGGTGTGATACCTAATACGAACTATCCCATCATAATAGATAAAGAATTAGCTGTTACTCATCACACGGCGATATTAGGTGTTACGGGGTGTGGTAAATCCGTTTTTACAAGAAATCTTATTAAAAACATAGCAACCGAGAATACAAAAGTTATAATAGTCGACTTAACAGGAGAATACAAGACAAGGTTCAATGATATAGCGTCCATTGTTGATGATAAAAATTCAGAAAATGCATTTCAAGCAATAGAAACGATTGCTTCTGAAAAAGCAAAGTTTCCAAGAGACCAAAATAAGAAGACTATACAAGATAATGAAGATACAATAAAGAAGGCTTTCTACAACTCAATAAAAACATTCCTAGAAAGCGACAAAAGTCTTTCAATTTTTGAAATACCAGATATTACTAACAATTCAGATATTCTTGATTATACAAAATTGTTCTTTTGGAACTTATTTAAGACGGCAAAAACAATGAACAATTTTGGGAAAAGAGTTTGTGTAGTATTGGAAGAAGCACATACAATAATTCCTGAGTTGAGTACTATGGGGGTGTCTGATTTTGCTTCAAAAGCAACGGTTAATAGCATAGCTCAAATCGCATTGCAAGGACGAAAATATAATATTGGGTTTATTGTGATTGCACAAAGAACTGCCAATGTTTCAAAGACTGTGCTTACTCAATGTAATTCTATTATAGCTTTCAAATCATTAGACAAAACTAGTTGTGATTTCTTGTCCAATTATATGGGGCAAGAGTTCATCAACATTCTGCCTTCTTTGAAGTTTAGGACGGCAATAGCTGTCGGCAAAGCATTTAAGTCAACTATCCCGATGATTTTTGAAGTTCCAGAAATAAACGAGGAAGTTTATGGTGAAACAGACATGAATGATCTTGAAAACAACGAACAGATTCCTCTTCCGACGCAGTGTGATTCATCAAAGATTATTTGAATTTGAATAATTGACTATTTTTGCAAAATGAATTGAATATGGCAAAAGACATAGATATAAGGACCAGGACGAATGATCTGATGGAGATTTTGCACACATGTGTGCAAAATCTGGAATCGTTTCCGTATTCAATATGTTACAGCCTTCCAGATTGCCAATTTGTGTGCTGGAAATTGTGGTAACTTGTTCTAAGAATTATTCAAGACAAAACACCCAAAATCAAACACAGGAATAATTTCCTAAAAAGTCAAAATAATCAAAGTTTTTGGATTCTATTCCAAAAAAATCGTATTTTTGCAATGCGATAAAAATAGAAATGCGGACAGATGGAAACTATACAACGTGAACGATATATCAAGAGATTAAAAGCCCTGAGAGACAAGAAAATCATCAAGGTTATCACAGGTGTGCGGCGTTCTGGGAAAAGCACCCTGATGGCCCTGTTCCAACAGGAATTGATGCGGTCTGGAGTGCAAAAAGGGCAAATTATCAACATCAATTTTGAGGATTACGATTTTGTGGAGATGAGAGATGCCAAGCTGCTGTATGAATACATCAGTCAACGCCTTTCAAAAGACATCCCCAACTATGTCTTTCTCGATGAGGTCCAACACGTTGAGAATTATGCCGATGTGGTGGATGCCCTTTTCATAAAGGATAACATAGATCTCTACATCACGGGGTCAAATGCTTACTTGCTGTCAAGTGAGATCGCCACGCTGCTTTCCGGACGTTATGTGGAGATCCAGATTCTGCCGCTTTCGTTCAAAGAATATGTCTCCGCGACTGGTGACACGAACAATTTGGAAAGGAAATACGCCGATTACATCGCCTTCTCTTCTTTCCCGTATGCGATGGCATTCGAACGCGACGAGCAGCTGACAGATGATTATCTCAAAGGCATATACAGCACCATCGTGCTGAAAGATGTGGTGCAACGCAACCGGATAAGTGATGCCGTTATGCTCGAGAATGTGATGGCTTTCCTCGCTGACAACATAGGGAATACCTTGTCGGTGAAAAAGATTGCCGACACGCTTACCTCTTCGGGGCGGAAAGTGGATGTAAAAACCATTGAGAAATATCTGTCGGCATTGTGCCAAAGTTTCATCCTTTATCCTGCCAAGCGATACAACATCAAGGGACGCCAGCTGTTAAAAACAATGGAGAAGTACTATCTGGTGGATGTGGCGCTGCGCAATACGCTTCTCGGTTCAAAAAACACGGATTTTGGGCGAGTGCTTGAAAACGTGGTGTATTTGGAGCTGCTGAGGCGCAATCCTCATGTGTATGTGGGAAAGACAGATGCTTTGGAAGTCGATTTTGTTACGGTAAATATGCAGGAAGTTGCTTATTACCAAGTGGCGGCAACGGTGCTTGACAACGCCACGCTCCAAAGGGAACTGAAGCCGTTGCAGGCAATTAAGGATAATTATCCTAAAACAATCCTTACCTTGGACACTATGCCTGTGACATTTCACAATGGCATTAAGCAGCAAAACGTATTAAACTGGTTATTAGAACAATAGTGTTATGACCCAACTCCACGAATCCGACATCGAGCAACTCCTCATCGACCTGTTGAAGGCCAAGAAGTACAACTACCTCTATGGACCCGACATCGCGCCCGATGGCGAAACACCTATGCGCGCCAGTTTCGAAGAGGTAGTATTGCGCGAAAAGTTGGAAGCTGCCGTGAAACGTCTCAATCCATCGTTGCCCTATTCGGTGCAGGATGAGGCCATCAAAACGGTGTTGCGTATCAGTTCGCCCGATGTGCTGGCCAACAACGAGGAGTTTCATCGCCTGCTTACGGAAGGCGTGCCTGTGTCGGTACATAAAGACGGCGTGGAACGCGGTGCAAGAGTTTGGCTCATCGACTTTAACGACCCGTGGAACAACGAGTTTACGGTAGTCAACCAGTTCACCGTCATTGAGAATGGCCATAATCGCCGTCCAGATGTGGTTTTGTTTGTGAACGGTCTGCCATTGGTCATCTTCGAACTGAAAAATGCAGCCGACGAGAATGCCACCTTGCAAAGTGCCTATCGTCAGATTGAAACCTACAAACAGCAGATTCCTTCGTTGTTCACCTACAATGGATTAGTCGTTATTTCTGACGGATTGGAGGCTCGAGCGGGTTCGCTTTCGGCGGGCTTCAGCCGTTACTCAGCATGGAAGAGCGAGGACGGTGAGAGCATCGCTTCACATTTAGTGAGCGAAATGGAGGTTCTGGCCAACGGTATGCTGAACAAGGACACATTACTGGATTTGGTACAGTCGTTCACGGTTTTCGAGAAGCAGAAACAAGAGGACTTGAAGACAGGTCTAACCACGATCAAGACCGTCAAGAAGATAGCCGCCTACCATCAATACTATGCCGTCAACAAGGCGGTGGAATCGACCATCCGCGCAACAGGCATCAATCAAATGCCTATGGTGGCGGAATCGCCAGCCCACTATGGACTGGAAACTGTTCAACAACAAGAAGTTGGCGACCATCGCGCCGGTGTGGTATGGCACACGCAAGGCAGCGGCAAGTCGCTTACGATGGTGTTCTATACGGGCAAAATCGTGCAACAGCTCAACAATCCGACCATCGTCGTCATCACCGACCGCAACGATTTGGACGACCAACTATTCGATACATTTACGGGCGCAAAACAATTGTTGCGGCAGACACCTGTTCAGGCCGAAAGCCGCGAACATTTGAAGCGATTGTTGGCTGTACGGTCGGGAGGTGTCATCTTTACCACCATACAAAAGTTCCAACCTGAATCAGGCAATGTTTATGATACACTCACCGACCGTAGCAACGTCATTGTGATAGCCGATGAGGCACATCGTACGCAATACGGCTTCAAGGCCAAAACGGTGGATGTGCGTAATGAAGCCGACGAGGTGATTGGCTCGGAAATCAAATACGGTTTTGCCAAGTATTTGCGTGATGCATTGCCTAATGCCACCTATCTCGGCTTTACGGGAACGCCTATTGAGAAAGAAGACAAAAACACACCGGCTGTTTTCGGCAACTATATCGATGTTTACGACATTGCCCAAGCAGTGGAAGATGGCGCTACGGTGCGCATCTACTACGAGAGCCGTCTCGCCAAAGTGGAACTGAGCGATGAAGGCCGTCAATTGGTGGAGGATCTGGACAAGGAACTGGAAACTGACAATATGAACGATGTCCAGAAGGCCAAGGCGAAATGGACACAGTTGGAAGCGCTGATTGGGAGTCCCAATCGTTTGAAAAACATCGCGAAAGATATTGTCACGCATTTTGAGGAGCGTCAAAAGGTGTTTGAGGGCAAGGCAATGATTGTGGCGATGAGCCGCCGCATTGCCGCCGAGCTTTACGATGAATTCATCAAACTTCGCCCCGAATGGCATTCCGATGACTTGGCAAAAGGTGCTATCAAAGTGGTGATGACATCGTCGGCCTCGGACGGCGCCAATATCGCAAAACATCATACTACCAAAGAGCAACGCAGGGCTTTGGCGGAACGCATGAAAGACCCTGATGATGAGCTGAAACTCGTCATTGTGCGCGATATGTGGTTGACGGGCTTCGATGTGCCATGCCTGCACACGCTATACATCGACAAACCTATGCAAGGCCACAACCTGATGCAGGCCATCGCCCGCGTGAACCGTGTCTATAAAGACAAGCCTGGTGGATTGGTCGTCGATTATCTTGGCATTGCCTCCGATTTGAAGAAGGCTTTGTCGTTCTATTCCGATTCCGGCGGCAAGGGCGACCCGACCCAACAGCAGGAGCAGGCCGTGGCACTTATGCAGGAGAAACTGGAAGTGGTGGAACAGATGTTCTACGGCTTCGATTACAAACAATACTTCACTTCTGACACCTCTGGCAAACTTTCTTGGATTCTGAAAGCCGAGAACTTCATATTGGGCTTGGATGATGGCAAGAAGCGTTTCGTTAACGAGGTGACAGCATTGAGCAAAGCGTTTGCATTGGCTATCCCGCAAGATGCCGCCATGGACGTGAAGGACGAGATCGCATTTTTCCAAGCGGTGAAAGCTCGACTTTGCAAGTTCGATCAGTCTGGTTCTGGACAGACAAATGAAGAAATAGAAACCACCATCCGTCAGGTCATTGACAAAGCGTTGGTTTCTGAAAAGGTCATTGACCTGTTCGATGCGGCTGGCATCAAAAAACCGGATATTTCCATCCTTTCAGAAGAGTTTCTGTTGGAGTTGAAAGATATGGAGCATAAGAACATTGCCTTGGAAGTGCTGCGGAAGTTGTTGGAGGGTGAAATCAAGTCGCGTTCCAAATTCAATGTGGTGGAAGGCCGTACATTGATGGAGATGCTCGACAGTTCCATCACCCGTTACCATAACAAGATTATCACTGCCGCTGAAGTTATCGACGAGTTAATCAAACTCAGCAAGACTATCGTCGAGAAGGATCAGGAAGCGGAAGGCATGGGGTTGACCACCTACGAATACGCTTTCTATTCTGCTGTAGCAGATAATGAAAGTGCCAAGGAACTGATGGGTAAGGACAAACTCCGCGAGTTGGCTGTCGTGCTGACCGAAACCATCCGTAAAAACGCCTCCATCGACTGGACCATCAAGGAAAATGTGCGGGCAAAGATGAAAGTGGCGGTGAAACGACTCCTACGCAAATATGGTTATCCGCCTGATATGCAACAATTAGCCACAGAAACAGTTTTGAAACAGGCAGAGATGATTGCGGAAGAGATAATGAAGCAATAATAATGACAATGCCATCATAATTGGCTGATGATTATTTTTACTTTCCAATCATTTTTTTCTATAGCCACCCACTTTCCCCTAAAAATTACTACTTTTGCAAGAACAAAAAACAGAACACTATGTACGATCAAGAACGCGGGCTGTACATCGCCCATTGCGCAGAAGGCGCACTCTCCATCCAAGGTAAAATGGCCAACCGCCACGGACTCATCGCCGGTGCTACGGGCACGGGCAAGACCGTGTCACTGCAAGTGATGGCCGAAAGTTTCTCGCAAGCCGGCGTGCCATGCTTCATGGCCGACATGAAGGGCGACCTCTCTGGCATCAGCCAAACCGGACAAATGAGCGGCTTCATCGAGAAACGCATGCCCGAATTCGGCATCGAGAACCCGCAGTTCCAACCGTGTCCCGTACGCTTTTATGATGTTTACGGCGAACAAGGACACCCCATCCGCGCCACCATCTCCCAAATGGGCCCGCAACTGCTGTCGCGCCTGCTCGGCCTTAACGAGACCCAGGACGGCGTGCTCAACATCGTGTTCCGCATCGCCGACGAGCGCGGTCTGCAAATCCTCGACATGAAGGACCTGCGCGCCATGCTTGACTACGTAGCCAAACATGCCAAGGAATACACCACCCAATACGGCATCATCTCCACCGCCAGCGTGGGCGCCATCCAACGCGCACTGCTGCAACTGGAAAGCCAAGGCGCCAACCAGTTCTTCGGCGAACCCAGCTTCGACATCCACGATTTTCTGCAAGTGGAGAACGGCAAGGGCGTGATGAGCGTGCTCGCGGCCGACAAACTGATGCTCCAGCCCAAGCTCTACAGCACCTTCCTGCTGTGGCTCCTCTCCGAGCTCTACTCCACCCTGCCCGAGGTCGGCGACCTCGATCTGCCCAAGCTGGTCTTCTTCTTCGATGAGGCCCACATGCTCTTCGAGGACACCTCCAAGGCCATGACCGACAAGATTGAGCAGGTAATCCGTTTGATCCGAAGCAAGGGCGTGGGGGTCTATTTCATCACCCAATACCCCAACGACATTCCGGAGAACATCCTGGGACAGCTCGGCAATCGCGTGCAACACGCGCTGCGCGCATACACGCCGAAAGATCAGAAGGCCGTGAAGACCGCCGCCGACACCTTCCGTCCCAATCCGGAGTTCAAGACTGAAGAGGCCATTTCCACGCTGGAAACCGGCGAGGCTTTGGTCAGCTTCCTCGATGAGAAAGGTGCGCCAGGCATCGTGCAACGCGCCAAGATACTGTTCCCACTCTCCCAAATCGGAGCCGTGACCCCCGAACAACGCAACACCATCATCCGCAGCAGCCGCATTTATGGCAAATACGACACACCTGTTGACAATGTGAGCGCCTACGAAATGCTGGTTCAACAAGCTGAAGAACAGAACCTTCCGGCCAATTCCGATGAAAAGGGAGGCGCTATTGAGAAGAAATCCGGGAAAGAGACCACAGGCAAAAAGAAACCCGGCTTGGTATCCAAAGTATTGAAAGCGGTGTTCACAGCCCTTACTGCCACCATCGGCACACTGGTCGGCACGCTGATTAGCGACAAGGTAACGGGCAAAAAGACCAAATCCAGCAAATCCGCAACCGAAAAGGTGGTGAAAAACACCACATCAGCAGCCACCCGAACCATCACGAGGGAATTGACGCGCGACATTCTGGGAAATCTGATAAAATAACATCTTAGGAAATTTGATAAAATAATCATTGCGTTTTAAACTATGAAAAATATCCTGTTCATCGTCGGTTCGCTGAGAAAAGACTCCTTCAACCGGCAACTCGCCCAAGTGGCGGAAAAATATCTGGCTGGAAGCGCCAATGTGACCTATTTGGACTACACTGACGTTCCGTTCATCAACCAGGACATGGAATATCCCGCGCCCGCAGCAGTGGTCAAATTGCGCAAGACAGTGGCCAACGCCGACGGTCTCTGGATATTCACCCCCGAGTACAACTTCAGCTATCCCGGACATCTGAAAAACGTGCTGGACTGGCTTTCACGCCCTGTGGTGGCTTACGATTTCACTACGCCGACGGTCATGAATGGCAAGAAGGTAGCATTGAGCGGGGCCGGCGGTCAGATGGCGACAAGCAAGTGCCGTGAGAAACTCACCGAACTGCTCACCTTCATCAAGGCTGATGTGATGGCCGAGCCGCAGACTGGTGTTGTCCTCAACGCTGAGGCCTGGACTGAGGGCCGCATGATCCTCACCGACGAGCAACGCGCCACGCTGAAGGCACAGGCGGAGGCGTTTCTGAAATATTTAGGATAATGCTTGCTGGGAGATGCTATGAACTGGACCATTATCATCATTGAAACCCTTATCATGACCACCGCATTTACGGCAATGATTCTAATCCCGCTCGTAAAGAACCCTGTGTGGTGGATTCACGACTATCCGGAGGACATCCAGGAAGAGTACTTCAAAACGCACGAGCGCGTGCCGTCGAAATTTTTCACCAAGACCGTGCTGCTCAAGAAGGGCTTTGCGTTGCTCGTCACCCTTGCCGTGATGCTCGGGCTGATGAAATTAGCCGGTGCCTACAACTTCTGGTCGGCCTTCGCGCTGAGCTATGGTATCTGGCTCGTCATCGACTGGTACGACTGCTTCTTCCTCGACTGGGTACTCTTCGCCAACCTGAAGTCCGTGCGCCTGCCTGGCACCGAACACATGGACGCGGCCTACCATCAGAAGAAGTATCACTTCGTGCAGTCGCTGTGGGGCATGCTCATCGGACTGATCCCGTGCCTGACCGGGGCGGGGATCTATGCGTGGTTGTGCTGTTAAAATTCCTTCTTTATGCTCAAGTTCGAAAAATTCCTGACCCTTTTCATCGGCATCGGCGCGGTAGGCGGTGCCGTGATGATGTGGATTGACCCTACGGGCGTAGCGTGGGGCGGCGAGCCACTATTAGAGATGCTGCGTGACAAGATGCTCTGGCCGGATATCTTCTTCCGGAACTTCATCCCCTCGGGCTTCGTGCTGCTGGCCCTGAACGGACTTCCCCAGATTGCGACAGCAATTCTCCTGTTTAAAAATCACCGGCTCGCACACTGGGCGGTCTTCGCCTGCGGCATCATCTTGATGCTCTGGATTGTCCTTGAATGGTGGGTCTGGGGCTTTAACGCCGTGAGCAACCTCTATTTCGTGCTCGGATTGGTAGAGGTTGTGGCAGCTGTCTATAGTTTGAAAAAGGAGGTAAAATCATGATGCAAACCGAAAGAATTCTGCTTCGTCCGTGGCGCGACAGCGATGCGGCATCGCTTTTCAAATACGCCTCCGACCCCGACGTGGGTCCGCGTGCGGGTTGGGCGCCGCACCAAAGTGTGGAGGAGAGCTTGGAAATCATCCGCACAGTGTTCAATGACGCGCTATGCACATGGGCTATTGAGTTAAAGGAGACCGGCGAGGCCATCGGTGCGATGGGTTACGGTCCGTCCTGCGACTGCAAGTTGCCCGCTCGCGAGAACGAGCCCATTTGCGGCTACTGGGTGGCCAAACCCTACTGGAACCAGGGCATTTGCACAGACGCGCTACGGCTAATGTTGGACCACATCCGCAAGACCACGGAGATCAAATCCCTCATCAGCGGACACTTTATCGACAACCCCGCCTCTGGCCGCGTGATGGAGAAATGCGGCTTTGTGCCCACCGGTGAAACCTGCATCGACGAGACACAGTATCAGGGTGCGGGCAGACCAATCCGGGTGCTCCGACTGGAATTATTGCCCATTGATTGATCACTAATCACTGTTCACTAATCACACACATAAGATACCACAATTCAGCTTTATCATAAAAGAATCAATATGGAACAGAAATTTTGCCAAAGCTGCGGAATGCCGCTAACACCAGAAATCCTCGGCACCAACGCCGATAGTAGTAAGAAACAAGAATACTGCATCTACTGCTACAAGGACGGTGCCTTCACCGGCGACTTCACCATGGAGGAGATGGTGGAGTTCTGCAGCCAGTTTGTGGACGAATACAACAAGAACACGGGCCAAAGTTTGAGTCGTGAGGAGTACAAAGAAGTACTCCGGCAATATTATCCCAACCTCAAACGCTGGCAGTTACCCGCAGACCAGCTGCCGCACGCCACCTCGCCCATCAAGCAACAGCTTATTGACGAAGTCAATGCATTGGGCATCGAGGACATGCCGCGCATCGACAACCTGTTCGTGCTGCAGGGCTCGTTCGTCAACCAGGAGTACACCATCAACGGCAACAAGGTGAAACTCCTTGACGACAATGCTACCTATTGGGGCAATCAAGTAGAGAAAAAAGGTGTACAAGGTCGCTGTTTCGGTATCGCCTGTGACGAACATCACATCCTTGTGAGCGAATACGGAAAGGATGGCGCGGATGCGGAACTGGTGGTTTTCAAAAAGAGATAAGCATGAAAACCGAAGTACAGCTGTTTTTTTGCTCTTGACCACCAACAAAATATCAGAAATTGTGTATCTTTGCATTTGAAAACATAATTAATAAATTCAAATTATCATGGAAGAAAATTTCGCAATACAATTATTTGAAAACAAACAAGTTCGTGTTATATGGGATGCGGACAAGGAAAAGTATTTTTTTTCTGTAGTAGATATCGTGCAAGTTCTGACCGAAAGTCCGCGACCGAGAAAATATTGGAATGCTCTGAAAACCAAACTCAAAGCGGAGGGCGATGAAACGTCCCAAAAATTGGGACAATTGAAATTATTGTCTCAAGATGGGAAAAAACGTCTGACTGATGTTGCTGATTTGGAGGAGATTTTCCGAATCATTCAGTCAATACCCTCTCCAAAAGCCGAACCTTTGAAACGTTGGCTCGCCGAGGTGGGCCGCAATAGAATCAATCAAATGATTGATCCGGAACGAACTTTCCAAATGGCTGTTGAGGACTATCGTAGACAAGGATACAGCGACCGTTGGATTAACGAACGTATGAAATCCATCAAAATGCGGAAAGAACTGACGGATGAATGGGAACGTTCAGGAATTCATGAACAAAAGGATTTCGCCATTTTGACCAATGTTCTTACAAAAGCATGGAGTGATATGACAACCGGTGAGTACAAGCAATTTAAAGGGCTCACCAAGGAGAGTTTGCGCGACAACATGACGAGTGTGGAACTGGCATTGAACACGTTGGCAGAAGTGGCTACTGCTGAAATCTCGCGGCAGCGCAATCCGAAAGGATTCAATGAAAGTAAAAACACTGCTCAAGCAGGTGGCAGAATAGCCAAGAATGCGCGACAGGATTTGGAGAAAGAGATTGGTCACAGCGTAATCTCACCATCTAAAGCATCCGACGTTTTGTCTCCAATTGAAGACGTAGAAGTAGAGGAATTGCCCGAAAGCAATGGCAAAGCACAATAGCAGTGTGCCATCTGATTTTTGCAGTCGCGAATTTTATTGTCAAATGAAACATCTCCCCAACCTCATAACAGCACTTCGGTGCCTTGGCGCTATCGGCCTCCTCTTTTTCGATGTCGGAGGTGCCGCTTTTTGGGGTATCTATTTCGCCTGCGGACTGAGCGATATGGTGGACGGATTCTTGGCAAGAAAACTCCACTGCGAAAGCAAAACAGGAGCACTGCTGGACAGTCTGGCAGATTTGGCGTTTGTGGTCGGCTGCTGCATAAAGCTGATCCCTATCTTGGCATTTCCAAAATGGCTTTGGATTTGGGGAGCCGCAATTGTTCTTATTAAACTCATCAACCAAATATCCGCGCTGGTGATGTACAGGAAATGCGTTTTTTCGCACACCATCGCCAACAAAGCGACAGGTCTTCTGCTTTTCGTTGGAGTTCCTTTGACTCTGTTTCTGGAATCCATTGTGCCAATGGTCATCATCGCCGTTGTCGCGACTTTCGCCGCGGTGCAGGAGGGGCATTTGGTCAGGACAATGGACGCGTAATAAGGTCGGACAATAGATGGTCAGGATAGACGAGGTGTCTCCCCGCCGCGAAAGTCAAACCCTGTATATATGGAAAACTACCACCCATCAGGTACTTCCAGCAAAAAGTTGTACTTTTGCCTTTTCGAATCTTAAAACCGATACTTCTGAATATGAACGATTACGATAACCTCAAAGGTCTCCGCCACAGCGAGCAACTGGTAGTGGAGCACAAAGACACCGCCGCGGTCTATGGCTCCGGCGCATTGGAGGTGTTTGCCACTCCCGCGATGATTGCCCTGATGGAAAAAACATGCCTCATGGGCGTGTGCGACAAGATCGGCGAGGGCAACACCACCGTCGGCATAGCCGTCAACATCAAGCATTTGAAAGCCAGTCCCGTGGGCGCGACCATCCGTTGCGACGCCGAACTCATCGAAGTGGACCGCCGCCGCTTGGTGTTTGCCGTGAAGTGCTTCGAAGGCGAAACTCTCGTCGGCGAGGGCATCCACGAGCGGTTTGTGGTGGAGAGCGCGAAGTTTATGGCAAAATTCTGACAACCATGAATCAATTAAGACGTTTGTTTACTGTTAGTTTTGTAATTGCGACGTATCTGATTGTCGCGGCTTCTTGCTGTATGGCACAGAACACCTCTGCGCAGGATGTTCCCGGCCACTACACCTACCAGCACGCCTTTGAGTACAATCTCGATGGAAACCACTTCGATGTGCACGAGACCGGCATCATGGACTTCTACCCTGACGGCACAGCCCTGGACTCCGCCCGGCAGGTGTATTCGGTCACGCTTACAGATGGAAGCATGATAACCTATGTGTTCAACTATGTCAGTCCCAGCCGCTGGAAACTTGAGGGTGAGGACTTCTACTTCGCCGGCATCAAGGAGAGGTTCCGGATGGATGTGGTGGAAGGAGGCGACATGGAACCCAAAGTGGCACAAAGGATTATTGAAGTCATAGGCGGCAGCATCGACTATGAGTATAGGTTTCACCTCGGCACGTTGACGGACAAGAAGTTGCAATGGAGCTTCACCTACCGCGACGGCCACAGCGACACGTGGGAGTTCTATAAAACATTTTGAAATCATTTAGAATTCAACTAGTTTATTGATTCCTATTATTGAATAAAACAGTATTTTGCTCTATGATAAATGTACCACACAAATATCCTTATGCGATTGATGATAATGGGAAACCTATATTCATTGATGACATTACACAAGATAATAGGCGTAATTCTCATTATCATTGTTACGGTTGCGGGGCAGAGTTGTTTCCAGTTTTAGGTAATGTAAGAGAACATCATTTCCGACATCAAAAAGATGCTATATGCGATCCTGACAAATACTTGCATGAGTTTGCCAAAGCGACCATTAAACAACATTTTGATGAAAGTCAAAAATTTATAGTTCAATATCAGGCTCGGCAAATATGTAAAAACAAACCCGTTTGTAGGTTCGCTAAAGAATATGAGTGGGAAGAATGTGAAAAAGAGGGACTTTACTCTCTTAATTTAAAGGATTTCTATGATACATGCACTCCTGAAAAAGGATATTATCAAATTTTGCCAGATGGTAAAAAAAGATATATTGCAGACCTTAAATTGACCAATAGTCAAGATTCAAAAAAAGCCCCTATATGTATTGAGGTGTGGGTTACGCACGAGTGTACAGAAGATAAAAAACAGAATGGTGTTCGTATAATAGAAATTAAAGTTTCATCTGAAAAGGATGCTAAAAGAGCATTAATTGAAAGTGATGATGAAGCACATCCAATCCGTTTTTTCAATTTTAAAAGAATTGTAAAAATTGAACCGAACAGAATATTCCAACATGTAAAAATCATGCCAAGTATTAAAGGATATACCATAGTTACTGATAAAAGTAGATGTGATGAAGGCTTGGTTTATGATCCCAAAGGGGAAAATGAAGTGATTTATTCTTGCATTGTAGAACCTGATTTGCTTGAAATATTATACGCTGCAAAATGTAATTTAAATGGTATTAGGAAACAGATTGGTTACTTTTGTGAATTAGGACACATAAGGCTCAAAGATGAAAAAACAATCAATCTGAGTTGTCAGTATGGTAGATATAGTTGCCCTTGTCATTATTATAAATATAGCCGAAGAAAGGCAGAAGATTTTTTAAAACAATACAATATTCCACATTGGGAACAATCAGAACAAACTTAATTATGAGAGAGTTATTTTTTACGTTATCAATCATTTGTTGTACAGTCTTATTACAAGCACAACAATCAGAGTATCTTCAATTTAATTCTGTAAATCACAATTCCGACACAAATGTAGTATACAAGTTATTTCCAACAAATAACATTTACACCTTTATAAGGTTAAATACAAAGACGGGCTCATTAAGTCAAGTGCATTATAACATTAACGAAAAAGATGGCGCAGAAACTGTGGTGGATATAGGTAAACCTTACTATATCAAAGGTGATAGTTCAGAAATGAGGGCAGGTCGATTTGATTTGTATCCAACACGAAATATATGGACATTCATTTTATTAGACCAATACTATGGTGACACTTGGCATGTTCAATGGAGTTGGGATAAGGATAAAAGGTTTGTTACTAAAATCTATTAGCCTGCATTTTCACTTATAAGCAGTTGGCTCACCATTTTTGTCCTAGATTAGTTTTACAACATATGAATATCTCCCAAAGCAAAATGGAAGAAAGATTTTGTTAATTTTTGCAGTCACCAACTATTTTTGGCAATATTACCCTATCTTTTCATTTCCATCCTACGGCGGATATTCTCGGCCAAAAACGCAGCCACCGTATCGGGTTGCACACCTGTGACGTTAAAGGTGAAGTTGTAATTCCGGGCATCATGACGAGAGGTGTTGGCAACATTTTTCACGAACGTGTCACGTGCTTCATCCACTTTCTCAACCAATTTTGCAGCCTCATCAAGAGTGAGGTTCTGTTTTTGGGCGATACGGGCAATACGGGCGTCGCGATTGGCTATGATAAGCAAATGCAATGCATTAGGATTGTCTCGGAAAATGTGGAAACCAGCACGTCCAATGATGATGCAATCCTCCTTTTCAGCCAATTCGCGCAACAGGCGGGCCTCAGCGTAGAAAATACTCAACGGCGTAACCTCAGTTTGCCGGTCAGAGACATTACTGGCCGCACCGAACTGTTGATAGAAACGGCAAAAGTCGCTCCACCAGCTGCTCTTTTGTGCCTTCACCCGTTCTATGTTCTCAACGGTCATGTCAAATTGTTTCGCGATGCTGTCAAGCATTGAGCGATTATAAACTTTCAGGCCGAGTTTTTCACCTATTAGTCGGGCAATTTCTCCGCCGCCCGAACCGAATTCGCGGTTGATCGTGATGATGGTATTGGACATAGTATTACGTTACTGGTTATTCCTTCAATTAGAGATGTAATCGTGAGCAAAAATACAACTATTATTTGAAATAACCAAAAATATTCTCATCCTTCAAGTGATTTATCTCTATTGGCTGAATCAACGGCTAGATGCGTACCGCGGCACATACGCCTGATTGGGAAATCAGACCTTCCAGACACTTCATCGCCTCATCCAGTCCAATGGCCTGTGTGAGGCGTTTTTTGCCTTCGTACACGCACACAAGCCCGTTGGAGGCACCCACAATGCCGAAATCGGCGTCAGCCATCTCGCCAGGACCGTTCACAATGCAGCCCATCACGCCGATTTTCAAACCAGGATAATTGGAGAAGCGCGCCTTCACTTCCGAAAGCACCGACTGGATGTCGTATTGCGTACGCCCGCAGGAGGGACAGGAGATAAACTCCGTCTTGCTCATCTTGATGCGGCAAGCCTGAAGGATAGTTGCCTCCATATCCCGAATCCTAACCTCCTCAAAACAAGGATTTTCCAAAACCAGATTCTTGATATGATGGTTATAGTAGCCATATCCTGCCATGGCAGCGGATTTTGCCATCCATAAGTCAAAATCCGGCTCGTTATCTGAATAATAAAGTGTGTCGCCGCGCACATCGCAACGCACAGGCGAAAGCGTCTCTACCGCCTTCAAGAGCGTGTGAGCAAAGGGCGTCTCGTTCTCCGGAGGTTCGGTCAGTGACACACGCACCGTGTCCCCCACTCCCATCATCAACAGCGCCCCAATACCAGCAGCGGATTTCACTCGACCCTCAATGCCGCCACCCGCCTCTGTTACGCCTATGTGCAAGGGATACGAACAACCTCTCTTCTCCATCTCCCCTTTCAACAGCACCGTGGCCTCCATCATGGTCTGAACATTGCTCGATTTCATCGAAATCACCACCTTGTGGAAGTCGTACCGCTCGCAGATGTCGATCCATTCCAACGCCGACTGCACCATGGCCATTGGCGTGTTGCCGTAGCGCGTCACAATGCGGTCGCAGAGCGAGCCGTGATTGATGCCCAAACGGATGGCGGTGCCGTGCTCCTTGCAGATGTCCAGCAGGGGCTTGGCGCGCAGGGCCATGCGCTCCACCGAAGCCTCATACTCAGCATCGGTGAGGTCGCGTTGCGAAAAGTTGCGTTTATCAACAAAATTTCCCGGATTGATGCGCACCTTCTCCACGATGGCAGCCATGGCTTCGGCCACTTTGGGATTGAAGTGTACATCGGCCACCAACGGTGTTTCTATGCCTTCGGCGCGCAACTGCTCTTTGATTTGTCGCATAGCCTCCACTTCTTTGAGCGAAGGAACCGTAAGGCGTACCATCTCGGCTCCGGCGGCTATCATCCGCTTGCACTGCGCCACGGACGCCACAACATCGTTGGTGTCGGTGTTGGTCATCGACTGCACCACCACGGGCGCGTTGCCGCCAATGGCTATGTTTCCGATATTGAACGACATGCGGCTGTTCATGACCTATGCTCTTTTGAATCCCTGTGCCTGAATATCGACTTGCACATTGTCGCCGGTAATCAACTTATATCCAGCTTCTTGCTCTTTGATATAACCGATAATGGAGACATTCTCCACATTCTTGATCTTCTCAAAATCGGCCTGTTTGATGGTGAACATGAGCTCGTAGTCATCGCCACCGTTGAGGGCAGCCACCGTGTGTACGATATCCAGATCTTTCAGCGTGGTGAAGGCCAGTTCCGTCATAGGAAGTTTTTCTTCAAACACGGCGCATCCCTTTCCGGACGCGCGGCAAATCTGCATCACCGCAGCGGCAATGCCGTCGGGAATGGCACACATGGCCGTAGGCAGGATATCCTCGCGGCGCAAGGCCTCCACAATGTCCAAACGGGGTTCCGGCTTTAATTGGCGACGCAGCAGGTAATCCTTGCCACTGAAATCGGGCTGGGTAGATGGATTTACCTCAAACACCTTCTTCTCGCGCTCCAGCAACAATAAACCCGCGTAAGCAGCGGCAAAATCGCCCGACACGCAAATCAGCTCGTTGTCGGACGCACCCTTGCGCGTGACCAGCCGTGCCGGCTCGCACTCCCCTATCGCGGTGATGGTAATCACAAGATCCTGGCGGGAAGTGGAAAGATCCAGTCCTACCACATCCACATGGGCGGTTTCGCAACAAGCCTCAATGCCCGCCAGCAGTTCGTTCACCGCCTTCAAATCGAAACGGTTAGAAACGACCACATTCACGACAAGCTGCGTGGGGATAGCGTTCATACCTAAGAGGTCTGTAACAGCCACCGTCACCACTTTGTAGCCCAAATGCTTCAGCGGCACGTATGTGAGATCGAAGTGGATATTTTCCATGAACACCTTGGTGGCAGCAACAGTCTGGTTGCCCGCGGTATCTATCACGGAAGCATCGTCGCCGATGCCCACCACGGTGGAGGCGTTGTCATTGGGAAAACATTGGGCCAGTTCGGCAATCAGGTCATACTTGCCGAATTGCGGAGTGTTTTCGGATTGAGGTGTATCCATAAAATGATGATTTGTGGATTATTATTTGTAGAGACGCAAATATTGCGTCTCTACCGTGGTTTTATACGAAATAATGGGATGCGATGGAGGTATCATCCACCACAGATTGGATCACATCTGCCAGCAGTTTTGCCACAGAAATGACTTTGATCTTGCTGCAAGAGCGGCGCAATGGGATGGTGTCGGCAATGATTACCTCGTCCAACACAGAGTTCTCGATATTCTCTATGGCGTTGCCGGAGAACAGTCCGTGGGCGCACATAGCGCGAACACTCTTCGCACCCATTTCCTTGATACGGGCTGCGGCCTTGCACAACGTACCGGCAGTATCGATAATGTCATCCACGAGAATCACATTCTTGTCTTTCACGTCGCCGATAATCTGCAAAGAAGCCACTTCATTCTGTTTTTCGCGTTGTTTGTAGCCGATAGCCAGCTCGCACTCCAACGCTTTAGCATATGTAGAGGCACGCTTGGTGCCGCCTGTATCCGGAGAGGCGATGCAGATATTGTCCAAATTCAAATCCCTGATGTAAGGAATAAATACGTTGGACACGAAAAGGTGGTCCACCGGAAACTCCATGAAACCCTGAATCTGGTCAGCGTGCAGGTCCATGGTAATGATACGGGTAACGCCAGCGGCGGTGAGCAGGTTGCTCATCAGCTTGGCACCGATGGAGGTTCTGGGTTTGTCCTTGCGGTCCTGACGGGCATAGCCGAAATAGGGCATCACGGCCACAATGTTGCGGGCAGAAGCGCGCTTGGCAGCATCAATCGTGATCAAAAGCTCAATGATGTTGTCCGCCGGAGAGAATGTCGGTTGGATGATGAAGACGTTCTTACCACGGATGGTGTCGTTGAAATAAACCTGGATTTCGCCATCTTTGAATTGAAGGATGTCAACGGGGAACAGAGGTTTTCCAAGATTGTCTGCAATGCGCTTGGCCAGTTCAGGATTGGCCCGGCCTGCCACTAAAACGTAATCTGAACTCATAACTATTTAATATTTTTATACTTAAGGTTAAAATTTTTCGTGTTGCAAAAATAATCAGTCTAACCATACAAATAAAAAAAACTTGTTACCAATTATTAACACATTCGATAACAAGTTTTTCTATTCCAAAATCATTGCCGGCTCATCAGGAACGCCTTGATAAAATCGTCAATATCCCCGTCCATCACGGCGTTTACGTTGGAAGTTTCGCAGCCGGTACGCAGGTCTTTCACCATCTTGTAAGGTTGCATCACGTAGCTGCGTATCTGGCTACCCCACTCTATTTTTTTCTTCGTGCTCTCGATGTCGGCCAGTTTCTCTCTTTTTTTCTCCAATTCTATCTGATAGAGACGCGATTTCAGCATTCGCATGGCCATTTCGCGGTTTTGGATCTGCGATCGGGTCACCTGGCACTCCACTACGATGCCGGAAGGCGCGTGATGGAGGCGTACTGCCGTTTCCACCTTGTTCACGTTCTGCCCACCGTGGCCGCTGGAACGGTACGTGTCCCAGCTGATATCCGCCGGGTTGATGTCAATCACAATGTCATCATTGATAATGGGATAGGCAAACACGGAAGCGAAGGAGGTATGCCGACGGTTCGCGGAATCGAACGGAGACAAGCGCACCAAGCGGTGCACGCCGATCTCGCTTTTCAGGTAACCGAATGCATAGGGGCCATCGATTTCCAGCGACACGGACTTCACGCCCGCCACATCGCCATCTTGTCTGTCCAGCAGCTTCATGGAGAAGTTGTTGCGCTCGGCCCAGCGGGTGTACATGCGCAGGAGCATTTCCGCCCAGTCGCAGCTTTCCGTGCCGCCGGCGCCGGCGTTAATGTTGATGACCGCGTTCAACGAGTCCTCCTCGTCACGCATCATGTTGCGGAACTCCAGATTCTCCACCGCCTTCAGAGCAGCGGCGTAAGCCGTATCCAACTCGGCCTCCGTAGCATCGCCCGTGCCGAAAAACTCGTTCACCACCGTCAGCTCGTCGCCCAGCTCCACGGCTTTCTCATAGTCATTCACCCAATTCTTGATGCCGCTGATTTCGCGCATCAGCTTCTCGGCAGCCTTCGGATCATCCCAAAAGCCATCCTGTTGCGTTATCTTCTCTTTTTCAGCTATCTCGGATTTCTTTGCATCGATGTCAAAGATACCTCCTTAGCCCACTGAGCCTGCTATGGAGTTCCTTTATTTGTTCTGCAATAACCATAATTAATGGAGAATTATACTATTGGTTCAAAATTGACATGATTTCTTCTATAGAGAAGCCTTTAGTGAGCATGTGGCGGATCAGCTTGGGCTTATTTTCAGCATCTGCCGCGTTGAGACGTTTCCACTTGTCGATGTTTTCGCGCAACATCTCCTGATAAGCATCCTCGTCCATCTGTTCCATCTGCTCATTGATAATGTCTGCCGGTATGCCCTTGGCGTACAGGCCCTGACGGATCTTGAGCTTGCCCCAATGTTCCTTGACCTTGCTACGGATAAAGATTTCGGCAAAACGGTGTTCGTTGAGAAAATCGTCCTCCTTGAGCACGCGCACCACTTCATCGCTCATCGTAGCCGAAACGGCCAAGGAGGCAAGCTTCTTGCGCACTTCGACCTCGCTGCGCTCTTGATAGGCACAATAGCGTTCCAATTTGCTCAGTATGTCTGCCGGGATATCCATAAACTATAACTTAAGTAATGTTACCTATTCATTGGTCACAGGTTCGTTCCACAGCACAATTTCGTCCATCTTGGCATTGAAGAAGCGATGTTCCATCAGGTGATAGCTTTGATTGGAAACCAATCGTATGCGCTTCTTATACTTAAATCTCCACTTTAGTAAAATGGATGGAAATCCTTGTTTCAGAAATGCATACACAAACGGATGAACCATGATGGTAATCTTGGATTCCTGTTGCTTGTCGAAGAGGAACTCCAAGGTATTGTCAATCTCGTCCTCTATCAGGATGGGCGGTTTGATTTTGCCCGTGCCCTTGCAGGTGGGGCATTGCTCGGTGGTTTCTATAATGGTGGCTTGACGCACGCGCTGACGCGTAATCTGGATCAAGCCAAACTTGTTAAGGGGCAATATAGTGTGTTTGGCCTTGTCATTGCGCATGAATTCGGCCATGGCTTTATTAAGAGTGGCTTTGTTCTTGGGATCGTGGAGATCGACAAAGTCAATGGTGATGATGCCGCCCATGTCTCGCAGACGAAGTTGGCGGGCGATTTCCGCAGCCGCGATCATGTTGGTATTCAGTGCATTCTCCTCCGGGGTCTGGGTCGCTTTCACTCGGTTGCCACTGTTCACGTCAATCACGTGCATGGCCTCGGTATGTTCAATAATCAGATAAACACCGTTCTTCACGGTGACCACCTTGCCGAAGGAGCCTTTGATCTGCTTGGCTACGTTAAATTTCTCAAAAATGGGCTGTTTGTCGTTATACAGCTTCACAATATCCTCTTGCTCAGGGGCATAGAGGTGCATGTAGTTCTTTACTTCCTTGAAAGTCTCAGGTTTGTCCACATAAATGGCGTGGAAAGAGTCGTTCAGCAGGTCGCGCATCATAGTGGTCACGCAATCCGACTCCTGTATGACACGCATGGGCGGTTTGGATGCAAACAGGTTCTCCACGGCCGTGTCCCACTTGTAGCGCAGCTGGTCCAAGTCGGCCGACAGTTCCTCCAAGTTCTTATGCTCGGCCACGGTGCGGATGATGATGCCGAAATTGCGGGGTTTGATACCCTGCACCAGTGATTTTAGCCGCTTGCGTTCCGCTGTGCTCCGAATTTTCTGTGACACGGACACCTTGTCGCCGAAAGGCACCAGCACAAGGTAACGTCCTGCGAACGAAATCTCCGTCGTGATACGAGGGCCTTTGGTGGAGATGGGCTCCTTGGCCACTTGCACCATGATATGTTGGCCGGAGGTCAGCACATCGCTGATTTTGCCGTTTTTGGGCACATCCTCCAGATATTGCACGCGGCTGATGCTGCGTTTGCCAGTCGTGATAGCCTGGCTTACAAATGCATTGATGGTACGCGCGTGGACGCCCAGGTCGAGATAGTGGAGAAAGGCCTCCTTCTCGCTACCCACATCCACAAATGCTGCATTCAGGCCCGGCATGATCTTCCGGACCTTTCCTAAATAAATATCGCCGACAGAGAACTGAGCCGAAGCCTTTTCCGTATGGATCTCCACGAGTTTCTTGTCCTCCAGAAGAGCCACCTGGACTTCGTTGTTATGGGAAGTAATAACAATCTCTTTTGTTATTTCATTCTCGCTCATAAATCATTTCTCTTAAAACACGAAAACTAAATGCCCATATGGACATTTAGTTTTCATTCGTTTACACGCAAAAACATTATCTGCTCTTATGTCTGTTCTTTCTGAGTCTTTTTTTGCGTTTGTGTGTGTTCATTTTAGCGCGTTTGCGCTTCTTTCCGCTAGGCATATTAAATTTATTTTATGATTAAATAATGATTATTTCGTAGATTTCTTAACCGCATTCACGAAAGTCTTGCACGGTTTGAAAGCCGGGATGTTGTGTGCGGGGATAGTGATAGTTTCTTTCTTGGAGATATTGCGGGCTGTTTTCTGAGCTCTTTGTTTGATAATGAAGCTACCGAAACCTCTCAAGTAAACGTTCTCGCCACCAATCATGGAATTCTTTACGGAAGACATGAATACTTCAACGATGGTTTGCACACTACCTTTGTCAAAACCTGTTTTACCTGAAATTTCATTAACGATTTCTGCTTTGGTCATAACTTTTAAAATTTAATTGTTAAATACTTCTTTTTAAGGGGCTGCAAAAATACAATTATTTTGTTCACCTTCCACTAATTAGCGATTTTTTTATTGTATTTTATCGAAAACCTTGTTGGCAAGGCGGCTGGCACCGATTCTGAAATGGCTGTTATCCATCCATTTCTCCCCCAATACATTAGCCAAAATAGCGACAAATCGGAGCGCTGTCTCCGGATCTGATATGCCACCTGCAGGTTTCATCGACACCATCTTGCCGGTTTTCTCATAGTGTGCCTTGATGGCATCCAGCATCACCAAAAAGGATTCTGGCGTAGCATTCACAGCGATTTTCCCGGTGGAAGTCTTGATAAAATCCGCACCGGCAGCAATAGCAATTTGAGATGCTTTGTAGATGTTGTCGGCGGTTTTCAGTTCACCTGTCTCCAAAATCACCTTCAGGTGTGCGTTGGCGCACGCCTCGCGGATGGCTTTGATTTCGTCGAACACATCCTGGTAGTTGCCTTCCAGAAACTTGCCGCGGGAGATGACCATGTCGATTTCGTCGGCGCCTTGCTCCAGAGCATAACGCACTTCGGCAAGTTTCACCTCAATGGGCGACTGTCCGGCAGGGAACGCGCCCGCCACGCATGCCACGTGGATACCCGTGCCTTTGAGTTTGTCTTTTGCAATAGCCGCAAACGGCGGATAGACGCACACGGCTGCTGTGCTTTTGATATTGCGGGCATCATCCTTGAAATCGATGGCCTTTTGGCAGAGCGCTTCCACCACCGCGCGGTTGTCAGAGCCCTCCAGCGTGGTCAGGTCAATACAATTCAATATAAAGCGATAAGCTGTCTGCTCATCCATGTACGGGTTGCCCTTGCGGGTGTATTCGGCAATGCGTTCCTGAATCTGCGCATCGGTGTAAGGATAGTTTTCTAATGGGATCATATCTGAAAAATTTATTGTTGTTGTTTCTTAAACCGGTCAATCGCCACCTTGAGGGAGATGACGTGCGAATATTGGGCAATAGAGATGTCGCCCAGGTCGGTGAAGGCGTAATCGATGGAGACGATGTTCTTGATGCACACCCCTACCCCAAGGTTGATTTGCAGGGTGGTTTTCTTCTTGCCATCGAAATCAAGTTCTTGCTGGAAGTTGCCAATGCCAGCGCGCAGGGCCACAATCTTCTTGTAGCCGAATTCCATGCCGAAATGCGGGTCCATGCTCAGCACATTGCTTTTTATCAATGTGTTACGTTTCCCATCAAAGGTGCAATCCAAACCCAACGCAAAAGTGGCGTTGAAACCCTTGCCCAACTCAACATACTTACCTGCACCCAACATCAGCGCAGGGATGGTGAGCTCCAGCTCGTTTTCGGGAATCTCATTGCCCGTCTGGTTGAAGACATCGATAATCTGGTCGGTCAACTGGTAGCTCCACGCATTGAAGGTGGAGGTACCGTCGCGCAGCATGGCACCGGCCTGCCAGCCTTTGTGTTTGTACTGCAAGCCAAAATCCAGCCCGAAGCCCCACGCGTGGGCAAACTTGCCAATGTTGCGGTATATGACCTTCGCGTTGGCACCGAGCGCCAAGCCCGGAACCTTCTCGAAATTGTATGCGTAGCTTAACAACAATGCGTTGTCGGACGCTGAGAAGTAGGAGATCCTGTCATAATCCACATTACCCTGCGCGTCGATTAGCTCCGTGGTATTCATGATGTTGTCCACGCCAAAGCGGATGTACGAGAGCGCCACGTTGGAGCGGTCGTCAATCTTGTAGCCAATGCCAGCGTAATCGTACTTGGCCACACCCGCGAAATACTCGGCGTGCATGAGCGAGAGTTGGTATTTCTTGTCCATACGGCTCAATCCTGCGGGGTTCCAATAGGCGGCGGTCACATCGTCAGTGATGGCGCACATGGTATTGGCCATGGCCAGCCCGCGTGCCCCGATGCCCAACGAGAGGAACTCGTTGCTGTACTTGCTCTGGGCATTCGCACCGAGCACCGCCATCAGCAGAACTATGGATATGAGCAGGTGTTTTTTCATTCGTCCGCGTATTTCTTGTTTCTCACAAAGCTCTTGTGGTCGCCGGCGAACAGGTCGTAACCTACGAATCTGCACTCCAGTGGCCCGTTGAAGAGCTTGGCCTTCATGCTCGGCTTCAGCCCGACATGTTTCAGGGCATCCATGTCCGAACTTATGATAAACGCACGACATCCCGAAAAATTGTTTTTCAGCGAATCTCCGATTTCGGAATAGAACTCATTGAGATCATCCACGGCCAGTCGCTCGCCGTAGGGCGGGTTCATCATCACGAGCGCGGGCTTGCGCGCGGGCGTGGCCTGGCGCATGTCCTTCTGCCGCAGGCTGATGAAATCCTCCAAGCGCGCTTTCCGGATGTTGGTCTCGGCAATCTCCAAAAATCTCGGGTTGATGTCGGAGCCATAGAAATTCACGTCCACATCATCGTGGATCTTGGCCTCGCGGCGGATCTGTTTCCAGCGTTCCTCGTCGAAGGTCTTCCAATAGCAGAACCCGTAGTTGCGGCGGTAGAAGCCAGCGGGTATGTTCAGCGCCTGCATGGCGGCCTCAATCAAGATGGTACCGCCTCCGCACATGGGATCGATAAGGTCGCAATCGGCCTTCCAGCCGCTGAGTTTGAGCATGGCGGCAGCCACCACCTCGTTGATGGGCGCAGGATGGTTCTGCACCTTGTAGCCGCGCTTGTGCAGCGACTCGCCGGAGCTATCCAGAAACAGCTGCGCCTCGTTCTTATAGACGTGCAGGTGCAGTTGCACGTCAGGGCACTCCTTGTCCACCGAAGGACGACGCCCGAACAAATCGCGGAAGCGATCGCACACGGCATCCTTGGCCAGCACAGAGGCGTACAAAGGAGTCTTGAATATGGTATCCGCAATGGTGGCGTGCACGGCCAGTGTATTGTCAGGATCCAAAAACTTCTCGGCGGGGAAGTCGAAAACCTGCTCGTAGAACTGGCGGTTGTTGGTGAAGGTAAACTTCTTTTGAAGCCACAGGATGCGCAGCGCGAATCGTGAATAGTAGTTGGCACGGTACAACATATCCCGGTCGCCTTCAAAAGAGACCGACCGGCTCAGCACTTTGCAGTTGCGTGCACCCAAAGCAGCCAGTTCCTCGGCCAACAGCGGCTCAATGCCCGCAAATGTCTTGGCCACAAAATATTGCGTATTTTCCATAATCAATTTTTCGGCTGCAAAAATACAAAAATAGTCACCTGAAATAAAAAAATTAACAAACACTCAAAAAAAATAACAAGTCTTGCAATTTTTTTAAATTTATAACGTTAATTATTTAATTAAATATTCATTTTTTTAACATTGTAAAATATCAAAAACACTTTAAATCAATAATTTATGAATAAAAAGCCCAACAAAATCATTTTAGTAGATGATAGTGAAAATCTACGAAATGTCATTAAAGATTATTTGGAAATAAAAGGTTATTCCGTTTGGGATTTTAAAGACGTGGATGCGGCCGCCAAATCGCTCAACGCAATTGCTTTCAACTTATGCGTCATCGACTTGAACATGCGCAGTGGCGAGAGCTTCGCATTGTTGCAATATATCCGCAAGTACGACAAGAGAATTCCCGTCGTCATCCTGTCCAACAACGACAGCAAGGATGAGCGTATCAAGGGATTCAAGCTGGGTTGCGACGATTTCATCACCAAGCCATTCAGCATTGAGGAGCTGGAGTTGCGTATCAAGGCCATCCTGAACCGGAGTCTCATGGGCAACATGCCCACCACCGACATTTACGAAGAGAAGGTCTATAAACTGGGCAATTTCATCTTCAATTTCAGCGACATGCAGCTGATACACCCCAAGGCCAAGCGCACCCTTACACGCAAGGAGGCCGAGTTACTGAAACTGCTATGCGACCACAAGAACAAGCTCATCCCGAGAGAAATCATCCTGAAGGAAGTCTGGGGCGACGAGGATCACGCCGTGGGCAGAAGCATGGATGTCTTCCTCACTAAGCTCCGTTCCTATCTGCTCATCGACGATGAAGGCCACTTGGCACCCAAGGTCAAAGGCAAGCGCAAAGTGACTTACATCGGCAATTATGAGCCGCTCGTGGAAATCGTCAATGTGCACGGCACAGGATTTATGCTGAAGATAAAAGAATAGTTGAGAGTTGAGAGTTGAGAGAGTTGAGAGACTGAAGACTTAAGACTGAAGACTTGAGATATTGAATATTGAATTTTGAACTTATTATATGGTAATAGACAGACTTTTTGAGAAAGTGGCCCTCAACGGGCACGTGTGTGTCGGGCTCGATACCGACTATTCCTATCTTCCGGCTGCCATGGCCGCACAACATCCAGACATTGAGGATGGACTTTTTGCCTTCAACAAGGGCATCATCGACGCCACTTTGGACGTAGCGGCCTGCTACAAGGTGCAGATTGCCTATTATGAATCCTACGGCATTGCGGGCCTGAAAGCCTACCAACGCACGCTCGCGTATCTGCGTGAGAAAAAGGCGGTCATCATCGCCGACATCAAGCGCGGCGACATTGCCAAGACTGCCGAGATGTACGCCAAGGCGCACTTTACCGGTGACTTTGAAGCCGACTTCATCACGTTGAGTCCTTACATGGGTCTGGACAGCTTGAATCCTTACCTCCCCTACTTCGAGAAAAATGAAAAAGGAGCGTTTGTGCTCATCCGCACTTCCAACGAGGGAGCCAAGGATATTGAATATTTGCCCACGGAAAATAACAAAAGAGTGTATCACGTGGTAGGCGAAAAGATCAACGAACTGGGTAAACCATACATCGGCCAGTGCGGGTTCTCCAGCATCGGCGGCGTGATGGGATGTACCCACGCGGACGAGGCTTCTGAAATCCGTGCCATGTTGGACAGCACCTTCTTCCTGATTCCGGGATACGGAGCACAGGGCGGCAAGGCTGAAGATATCGCCAAGTACTTGCGCGACGGCAACGGTGGCGTGGTCAATTCCTCCAGAGGTATCCTGCTCGCATACCGCAAACAGGAGCACGGCGAAGAGGACTTTGCCGGCTGCGCCAGAAACGAAGCCGTTCGAATGCGCGACGATATCCGGAATGTCTGTAAATAGTTTAGAGTTGAGAGTTTAGAGTTGAGAGATTATGGAGTATTTTGACAGTATCGTATTGGCTCAGTTCCAGCTCACGGACGAAATTTTCGTTCTGACCGTGGAGCGCAAGGGCGCTTCGGCGGCGGCTGGGCAGTTTTTCATGCTCAAGTGCTGGGACAAGGAGTTGACTTTGATGCGCCCCATCAGCATTTTCAAGGCGGACGAGGACATGTTAAGCTTCATGTACCGTGTGGTGGGTGAAGGCACCCGCAAGTTAGCGGAGCTGAAAGCCGGCGACACCATCAGTCTGTTGGGCGCATTGGGCACGGGCTACCCGATTGGCGAGATGCACGGCAAAGTGGCCCTCGTGGGCGGCGGCTTAGGCATTCCGCCCTTGTGCCAGACAGCCAAAGAACTTTCCCAACAGGGTGTACAGGTGGATGTCTATCTTGGCTATCGCGACCAATTGTTTGCAACGGAAGATTTCGAACCTCACTGTCAGAGCATCTTCATTTCCACGGAAACCGGTTCCGAGGGATACAAAGGCTTCATCACCGACTTGCTGAAGCCGGAGCAATACGACGCGGTGTTCACCTGCGGTCCGGAGGTGATGATGCGCAAGGTGGCGGCTATGTGCGCGGAGAAGCAGACCGCTTGCTGGTGTTCGATGGAGCACCGCATGGCCTGCGGCATCGGCGCGTGCCTCGGTTGCAGCATCCGCACCACCGAAGGCATGAAACGCGTCTGCAAGGACGGGCCGGTGTTTCCATCAAAAATCATTTTCTAACCTCATAATTTTTCACAGCGCGATATGACATTGAGCACCTCCATCCACGGCATAACCTTCAAAAACCCCATCATCGCTGCATCCGGCACGTTCGGATTCGGGGAGGAATACAACGAACTGTACGACGTGAGCTGTCTGGGCGGCATCAGCTCCAAAGGACTGACCCTGCACCCCAAAGACGGCAACGAAGGCATCCGCGTGTATGAAACGCCCGCCGGCATGATGAACAGCGTAGGACTTCAAAACCCCGGCATTGAAGCATTTATCGAGCATGGCATTGCAGACATGCGCAAATTTGACACCGTGCTCATCGCCAACATGGGCGGCCACAGCATGGACGATTATATTACAGGTGCAACTATGCTTTCGAAGGCCGACATCGACATGCTGGAGCTCAACATTTCATGCCCCAATGTGAAAAGCGGAGGCATGGCATTCGGCATCAAGGCTGAAGTGGCCCGCGAGGTGGTGTCTGCGGTGCGCAAGGTTTGCACAAAGCCGCTCATTGTAAAACTCTCGCCCAACGCGGAGAACATCATCGAGATGGCCCTTGCGTGCGAGGAGGCCGGCGCGGATGCGTTATCATTGGTCAACACCTTCCAAGCCATGGCCATTGACATTCATCGTCGCAAGCCCATCTTCAACAACATTTATGCCGGGCTCTCCGGCGCTGCCATCCGCCCCATCGCGCTCCGGATGGTGCATTCTGTGTGCAAGCAAGTGCACGTGCCCGTCATCGGCATCGGTGGTATCTACACGCCCGAAGACATCCTCGCCTTCATGATGGCAGGCGCCACCGCCGTGCAAATCGGGACTGTCAATTTCAACAACCCGCTCGCTGGAAAAGAATTGGTAGAAAATCTGGAAAAACTCTGTGTGCAGGAAGGCATTCAGGACATCAACGAAATCATCGGCATCATCTAACCGATAACCGCATCATTTCTTTCCTCATTGAACAGCAACATCGGCATCACGATGGAAAAGAGCATTCTGCCCGTCTGCGTGTCTATGGTGTCTTCTACCATCATGGAGCAGAAAACTATGATGCTGAGTGCCACGTAGATAAAGGTTATCCGTTTCCGCATTCCGAAGAATGGATACACGAAAACAAAAATCAAAAAGGCTGCCAATAACACACCGCCAATCAGCCAATACGTGAGTATCTGATTGTGACAACCACGATTATGTCTATGCGCAATTGGAGAATCCATTCGCTCCAGTTGCCTGTCAAGGGCCGCTTTTTGGTCGCCGACCCCAACCCCCAACAGCCAATTTTCTGAAATTGCTCCCCAAGAAGCCTTCCATAATTCCACACGTTCCAGCAAAGAGGAACCGTTGATGGAATGGTTGAGTTTGTAGTTGGAAAAACTGAAGTAAGTCTGATACAAGGCACGGCGCAGTCCCAAAGGCCGAGTATATTCGACATTGGCAATCCGCTGTTCTATGTTGTGGATATCCTTTGAAGACAGGGCCATCACCGCAGCAGAATCTTTGTGCAGTCCCTTGGAGTTGAGATAGCGAATCAGCGTGGCTTCGGTCATATAATCATACGTCGTGTCGGAGCGCAAGGCCCAAGCCCGCTCCAGTTCGGAGCGGCAGACGTAGTAATTGACCCTGTGGCCGCACTCCACCAGCCCATCGTCCAAAAACGTATAGTCATGGCCCGAAGCCGTGGTCGTGGCGGTTATCGTCTTGTCATTATCGTGATAGTAAACGTAAGTTATCCATGTGCAATATAGAGTGAACAAGCCCAACAACAACACCAAACCGGCCAGCATCAGCCATTTCTCGCGGACATTCTTGGAGCGAACCAGCACATAAAACAGGAAAGCCACGGTGAGGATGAAGAACAGGAGAATGCCGGTCAAGGTTTGTGCGATGAAGAGATAGATGATCATCAGCAACGCATTCAGGGCATAGAGCACGCGCGCGGTGGCTCCGGCGGACGACTTTCGGGCCATCAGGCAAACACTGAGCACCAGGGCAAATACCACGCAGAGACTGAACCGGATGTGGTCAATGAACAATGAGATGGTGCGCAGGTCACGGACCTCGTGAGTGAGCCAATAGCCTACGGAGCACAAACACGCGATGGTGGTGGCCACAATGAAAGCGTGGGCAAACCAACTCATCTCCCGTTTGGAGAACGGTTTGGAACTGATAATGATGACAGGGGCAAAAAGTATGGAGAGATTGCCCAACATATACTGCCCGGCGTTGGGCCAGTTGTCGGTCTTAATCAGGCCAACACACATCACTACGAAAAGTGCGGAAAAGACCAGTCCTTGCTGATTTTGACGCAGACGCTCCCATTTTTCACGCCAGTTCCACTCCGCCACCCAATTCAGCAGCAGCAGGAACGTAATCAGCCCCATGGCAAAATGGGACAATGGCAGAGAGGCCATAAGCAGGCCCGTCGCCAACACGTAGAACCCGTGATGTATGTCCGCCCTGTTGAGTTTCATTACTTTTTCGGCGACAAGATGGAATTATAGCGTTGAGCATCCAACAAAACCGCTTTGGCTGTCGCGATGTCCGGATCTTCACTCAACAGATTCATGATTCTGCCTTTTTGGTAGTAATAACGTACCGCAATTTCCGAGGAAAGATAGTTGCAGATTTCTGCTTTGAATTTCTGCAAATCGTTTTTCTTTTCCTCCTGCAACTTGTTCATCAGCTGAGTATAATAGGGTTCGATGGATGCAAACACCTTCTCTTCTTCCGCTTTTTTCTTCATCTTCTCCAGAACTTCCTCTGTTTCAGATTTGTAAGAAATATCCTTGTCTTTCAGAGACTCTACAAATTCCGCATACAGCTGGTCGTCGATTTTGAACTGGTCCGCGGGCGGAATGCTCTCGTGCTTAGCACGGTAATCGTTTGCAAAATCGAATATCAGGTTCTTGGATACCAGCGTAAAGAGGATATTGCTCAGCAGACTGTCTTCAGTCAGCACGTCGGGTTCCACCCCACCCTTGTCATAGACGGTTCTGCCGTTCTTGGTCTTGAACGCCACGGCCAAAGAATCCGGAATCTTATAGGCTTTGGTGGTGTCGTGGTTGAAATAGTCGATATTCTGCACACAACGACCTGAAGGAATGTAATACTTGGACACCGTGATTTTGAGGCTGGTATTGTAATCCAACGGCAGCACATTTTGCACAAGCCCCTTACCGAAGGTCTTCTTACCCACAATCACGCCCCGGTCGAGGTCCTGAATCGCACCGGAGACAATCTCGGAAGCAGAGGCACTATGCTCGTTGACGAGCACAACAACCGGAATATTCTTGTCGGTCGCGCCCGTCGGGGTTTTGAACACATGCTGCTGCTCGGGAATCTTGCCCTTGGTTTCCACGATGGTCACACCTTTATCGACGAAGATATTGACGATGTTGACGGCCTCGCTTAACAGACCACCGCCGTTATTGCGAAGGTCTAAAATCAGGTATTTCATGCCTTCTTCCTTGAGTTTGAGAAACGCTTCACGCACCTCAGAACCGGCTTTGTCAGTGAACTGGTCCAGTTTGATATAGCCCACCTGAGCATCCAACATGCCGGAATAGGGAATATTGGGCAATTTAATCTCTTCTCTGACGATATTGAAGGTCATATTCTTGTTCTCCGAAGGACGAAACACCTCCAAAACCAGGGTAGAACCAGGCTGTCCCTTCATAGCGGTGCTCACGTCGGAAGAGTTTTTACCCTCGATGGTCTGACCGTTCACCTTGCGGATGATGTCACCCGCGCGCACACCTGCCTTGGCGGAAGGCGAGTTCTCGTATGGTTCAGAAATCACCACATCGGAACCGCTCTGCATGATGAGCGCCCCCACCCCGCCGTATTGGCCAGTGGTCATCATCCGGTAATCCTCAATCTCCGATTCTGGATAGAAGACCGTATAGGGGTCCAAGCTCTCCAACATAGCATCTATGGCCGTATGGGTTAGTTTACCCGGCGAAATCTCGTCCGCATATTTCTCGTTCAACTCTTTTAATATCGAAACGAATATATCTACATTCTTGGCAATCTCAAAATCATTTTGTGCCATCAACGGGGACATCATCAACATCACCCCCGTAAGGAAAACAAAAAATCTCTTCTTCATATCTTGCAGTTAATTAGTTGAGTAAGACTTTACATCTTAATTTTCTTGAACATCCTGTTCCAGCGGATCTTGCCCTTTTCGCTGAAATCCTTGAACTTGTCAACGGACAGCCAGACCAAGGAGGCCTTGCCCACCACATGATCTTCTGGCACAAAGCCCCAGAATCGGGAGTCGGCGGAATTGTGACGGTTGTCGCCCATCATGAAGTAATAGTCCATTTTGAAAGTATATTCGGTAGCGACTTTGCCGTTGATGTAGATTTTGCCATCTTTTACAGCCAAATCATTACCCTCATACTGATGGATAATCTTGTCGTATAGCACGATGTTATGCGTGTCAATCTGCACCGTTGTGCCCTTAGCCGGGATCACGAGCGGACCAAAGTTGTCCTTGTTCCATTTGTAGCTGGGAGAATGCGGGAAAATAGAAGGATCATATACGCCGGCTTTGTCTTCCATAATCTGGACATTGAAGCCCATCTTCTCCAGCCTGGACTTCTGATCGGAATTCAAGCGGAGCATATATGCGTAAGCATCCACTTTCTGGGCATCCTCTTCATTGATATTCAACTCCTTGCGCTTCTTCAACGAAAGTTGAACTCCAGAAGGATTCATCACATAATAGGCATATTGCAAACGAACTGGATTCTCTACAGGACGACCGTTAATATAGACCTGCCTGTTCTTGATCTGCAGCTCGTCGCCGGCTACCGCGATACAGCGTTTCACGTAGTTTTCGCGCTTGTCCACGGGGCGGTCAACAACCTTGTACTCCTTGCGGACCACCTCTCTGCCCTTGCCGGGATAATAGGGTCCGGAATACTTCTGCTGCAGCATAGCGATGGTTTCCGGGCTATAGCGATAATAATTGTTCTCCTTCTCCTCAGGCAGCGCATTGGGGTTGAACATAGCCTCGTACTCGCGCACGATGGCATAGTAGCTCTCCGCTTGACGCTCCAGCGCAACTGTATCACCGTCGGGATAGTTGAATACCACCACATCGTTGTTTTTAACGGGTTTCAGGGCTGCAATGCGGATATAGGGCAACTTGATGATTTCCAGATAAGACTTCATGCTCTTTGTCAGCGGCATCTTGTTGTGTACGAAGGGCACGGCCACAGGCGTGTTGGGTACGCGCACCCCGTATGTCAGCTTGCTAACCGACAGAAAATCGCCCACCATCAAAGAGCTCTCCATGGAGGAAGTAGGAATCTTGTACAATTCAAACCAACAGGTACGGATGACATATGCAGCGGCAGCCGCGAATATCAGAGCATCCACCCACGACTGTGCGCTGGTCTTCTTGATCTTGGGCAGGTCAGCACGTTTCACAAACACTTCCCGATTGGCAAAACCCAAATAAGGCATGTAGAACATGAAGAAGAACGTGCCCAGAATCAGCGTCACATAACCGTATTTCTTGAATTGGTGCAATGTTTCCCAAACCATGTAGTAGAACATGAAGATACCGAGGTACGGGATCAGGAAGAGCAGGAACCACCACCATGGGCGCTCGATGACGTTTCGGATCCATAACCAGATATTGTAAAATGGTATGAGGGATTTCCATGGGGCCAGGCCCGCCTTTTTGAATATGCCCCATAGGCCGATTTGCCAGCCGATGAAGACAAATACTAGGATGATGATTAATGCGGTGATGGATATTGTCATGATGTTACGTGAATTTGGTAAAAGGGTGAACGGTGAACGGTGAACGGTAAATGGGAAATGGGAAATGGGGAATGGGGAATTTGATTAATACTATATATTCTAAATTCTAAACTCTCAACTCTCAACTCTAAACTTTCAATTCGAGAGCGATGCGTTGAAAATCATAGATACCTGGATGTCGGGCGAGCCAGAGGGCGGCCTTGACCGCGCCCAGGGCGAAGCCTTTACGACTGTGGGCGGTATGTGTGATGGCAATGTCGTCCTCCTCGGAGTGCCACTGGATGGTGTGCGTGCCCGGCACATTGCCCACACGGTTGGCTTTGACCGGTAACACATCGTCAGCAGGGGCAGTGCCATCCGTCAGTTGCCAGCTGTTCAATCGCTTCACAATCTGCAGCACATCCTCGGCCAAACGGATGGCCGTACCGCTGGGCGCGTCCTTCTTGGCTGTATGGTGCGTTTCTTCCAATGAAGCACTGTATTGGGATTGCGTTTCCATCATCCGGGCCAGTTCTTTGTTGAGCTGCATAAACAGATTGGCACCAATGCTGAAATTGGAACCATATACCAGCGAGCCCCCGTGCTCCTCGCACACACGACGCACCTCTTCAAAACGATCCAGCCAGCCAGTAGTACCCACCACAATGGGCACATGGTGTTCAAAGGCGTTCAACATGTTTTGCACCGCCACAGAAGGCATGGAAAAATCAATGGCCACATCGGCGGTCTCAAAATCTGCCATCTTCTGCATCCAATCCTCCTCATTGTCGATGATGGCGACAATCTCGTGCCCTTCGCGGAGCAGAATCTCCTCCACTTGATGGCCCATCTTACCGTATCCTAATATTGCAAATTTCATCGTGGTCACCATTTAAAGTTCAATGTAATGCCGTATGACGGCCGGTTGTGCGCCATATTGGGATATATCACTTCCGGCGCTATTCGAAGCGACAAGTCATCGGAGATGTCAAAATCATAAAAATGGGCATCCACCATGGCATCAATCAAATTCAACGCGTACAGGATTGCGGTCACACCGATGGCAATTTCCATGTTGCGCTGACTAGTGTTTTTAAGTTGCAAGATATTCTCATCATTCTTATTGGCCAAACTGGGTATCAGCAACTCCTCATTTCCGTCACGGCGGTTGATATATTCATTGCGGTACATCACCATCTCGCTGGCATAACGGTAGATGAAATAACCTGAAGTACCCAAGCATCCATAGACAATCGGCAGTTTCCAGTATTTCTTGTTGTAGATCTGGCCGCCTCCAGGAATGATGGAAAGCAATATTGCCGTAGTAGGACTATGTTTAGCCTTCACCGTGTCCTTCTTCACGACTTTGTCCTGCGCCTTCAAAACGACAGAATCCTGTTGGGCACTGCAAACATGCCCGAACAGGATAAGAATCATCAACAGGAAAAAGATTGTCCGACCGTTCATATTTCTTGCTCAAAACATATAGCTAACGTATGGCTTTTTCAATTTATTGCAAGAGAGATATGATCCTTTTCAGCTCCGCATCCGATGCAAACGGGATGGTCACGGAGCCTTTGCCGGAGATGTCTTTTTTGATATTGACTTTAGTCTTCAGTTTCTTGGAAAGTTCCGACTGAAAGTTGCGCACTTCGTCGGAGAGGGTAATCTTCACCTTCGTCTTCGGCGCTCCGCTATCAGCCAGCATCTTCTTCACCAAAGCTTCTGTCTGGCGTACCGACAGAGCTTCGTTCACAATCTGATTGACGAGTTTGCGTTGGAGCTGTTCATCCTCCACGGGCACCATCGCGCGGGCATGTGCCATGGAAATCTGGTTGTCGCGAACGGCAATCTGCGCGTCCGTGGACAACTTGAGCAGACGCAGGTAGTTGGAAACCGTACTGAGGGTTTTGCCCACCTTCTCAGCAATCTCGGTTTGTGTCAGATGACACTCATCTAGCAGCATCTGGTAGCTGAGCGCGATTTCGATGGCGTTCAAGTCCGTGCGCTGTATGTTCTCCACCAGCGCCATCTGTACGGTCTGCACGTCATCGGCAGTGCGCACAAAAGCGGGTATTTCGGTCAGTCCGGCCAGCTTGGCGGCACGGAAACGGCGTTCGCCGGAGATCAGCTGGTATTTGCCGTTCTCCACCGGACGCACCGTCACCGGCTGTATCAGCCCGTATGTCTTGATGGACTGTGCCAGCTCTTGCAGTGCTTCCTCGTCAAACTTGGTACGAGGCTGATAGGGATTTACCTCGATGGATTCCAGCTTGATGAAGCTGTTACTACCGACTGTATGATGGGACTGCGGTTTCGCGGGAGGCATGTCCACCCCGCCCAGGATGGCACCCAGACCCCGTCCCAATGGTTTATCGTTCTTACTGCTCATTGTTTTCCTGTATTAGATGGTATAACCGTTTTTCAAGAGAAACTCCTTGGCCAGATTCAGGTAGTTGGTGTTGCCACGCGACTGCACATCATAAAGCACGATGGGCTTGCCGAAGCTGGGGGCCTCGCTCAGACGCACGTTGCGAGAGATGACCGTGTTGAAGACAATGTCCTTGCAGTGCAACTTCACGTCTTCCACCACCGCATTGGATGATTTGTAACGCGAAGTGTACATGGTCAGCAGGATGCCCTCGATGGCCAAGTCAGGGTTCATGTTGGACTGCACCAGACGGACAGTATTGAGCAGTTTGCCCAGACCTTCCAGTGCAAAGTACTCGCACTGCACAGGGATGAGCACCGAATCGGCCGCCACCAGCGAGTTGAGCGTGATCAGGCCGAGTGAGGGTGCACAGTCAATGAAGATGAAGTCATAGTCATGCTTCAGGGCATAAATGGCGTCCTTCATGCGGTACTCGCGACGGTCGAAGGCAATCATCTCGATCTCCGCGCCCACCAAGTCGATGGTGGCCGGGAGCAGGTCCATGTGCGGAATCTTGGTCGGCACGACAGCCTCAGCGGCCATGCAGTTGCCGATCATGCAGTCGTAAATACTGCGCGCATCTTCCTGCTGTTCATAGCCCACACCGCTGGACGCGTTGGCCTGCGGGTCGGCGTCGATCAACAGCACCTTGAAGTCGAGCACCGCCAACGACGCGGCCAGGTTGACCGCCGTGGTGGTCTTTCCTACCCCGCCTTTCTGGTTGACAATTGCGACTATCTTGCCCATTTTATGCGCGGTCTAAATCCTCGAAACTGACATCTATCTTGCCTTCTCCACCGAAGCCGGACTCCTGCTCAAACATGGTCTCCTCAGGAACCTTGCCTGTTTTGATAAAGTCGATCACGCCACTGAGCGCGTTCTGGAATTTGTCAAAATCCTCTTTGTACAGGAATATTTTATGCTTCTCATAAAAGAAGTTTCCGGTCTCAGCATCAAACTTGCGCTTGCTTTCCGTAATGGTCAGATACAACTCTTCCGTCTTCGTACTTTTCACATCGAAAAAGTAAGTTCTTTTACCGGCTTTCACAGCTCTCGATAAAACTTCGTTCTTGTCTTGATTTTCCATATTCTTTTATTTTTTGGGTTGAGACGTACGGCCGTACGTCTTTACGTTGTTTGCTGTTGTGGCGCACGGCCGTGCGTCTTTACGGATTTATTTGCGGTTCTTCATCATCTGGGCCTGCTGTTTCTGCATCTCTTCCATTTTCAGCTGCCATTTGGACTTCTTAACCGGTTTCTTCATGTTCTCCTGCAGTTTAGCACGAAGATTGTCTTCGTTCACAGCCATGCGGAAGATGAACATTTGCAGGAATGTAGCCAAGTTGAAGAGCAGGTAGTAGTATGTCAAAGCAGAGGCGAAATTGTTGAACATGAATAGGAACATGATCGGCATCATATACATCATGATGTTCATCATGCGCTGCTGATCCTTATTGCCTTGTGTTGGGCTCATCAACTTGTTGTTCAACCACGTATAGACGATAGTAGCTATGGTCATCAGAATAGTGAACAAGCTCATGTGGTCGCCGTACAACGGGATAGTGTGTCCGAAATCCCAGATGGAATCATACGTGGAAAGGTCTTCCGCCCACAGGAACGATTGCTGACGCAACTCATAAGCGGCCGGGAAGAAACGGTACATGGCGATGAGGATAGGCATCTGAAGCAACATGGGCACGCATCCGCCGGCAGGGCTCACGCCTGCACTACGGTACAGACTCATCGTGGCTTGCTGCTTCTTCATCATATCTTCATCCTTGGGATAACGGGCATTAATAGCTTCAATCTCAGGCTTCAACGCACGCATCTTGGCCGATGACATATACGTTTTGTAGCTCACGGGCAGCACCACAATCTTGATGAAGATGGTCAGGATCAGGATAATCAGGCCGTAACTCATGCCGTATGCCTCCAGCCAGTTGAATATCGGGATAATGATGAAACGGTTGATCCAATGTAACAGGAAGAATCCCCATCCCAGCGGAACCTGACGTTCCAGCTTCAGTCCGTAGGTCTTCAACAGCTTATATTGGTTAGGGCCGACATACATCGACATGCCGAAGTCGCCTTTGTTGAGGTCGGCAACTTCAAAGTCCAGATCCGCCTCACAATCTTTCAACACCACATTCTCGTCTTTATCCTTGGCTGTCACAGCCAGCGATCCAGACTGGAACGGCTCGTCGTCCACAATCAGGCAGGTGGTAAAGAACTGCTGTTTGAAAGATACCCATTTCAGCGGAGAGGTGAAGTCCTTCTTATCGCTCTTGCGCTCATCCAAATGATCTACGTCGTTCACATTATCCATGTAGTAGATGGAGGTAATGTTCTTTTCGTAATCATAATTCTTTTCCACGCTCTTCGGCTGGGCGGCCCAAGTCAGCGTATAGTCATGTTTGTTAGCGTACAGGTACTGTTCCATATTCACGAAACGCACCTTGAAGCCAAACTTGTAATCGTCGTTGCTGAACGTATAGACGTACTCAATGTAGGAGGTGTTGTCCAGCATGTCACATTGGACATCTTCGCCTTTTTGATTGGGATAAAGACGAAGGATGAGGGAGGTGTTCTTGTCGTCCACCACCAGTGTATCCTCCTTATCTGCCACAAAATAGCAGTCCTTTGTGGAGATTTCGGTCTGATCGCGGAGCATCAGATTGATGCCCATCTCATTGGTGCCTCCTTCATAGAGTTCCAGCTGTTTCTTGGCTGAATCCTTTGGGGTATAGCGATACACATCCTTGAGAATGGCACTTTTCAGATAACCGCCTTTCTTGCTGAATTTGTAGATGGCCTTGCTCGTTTCCACCACATAGTCGTTGTCATTGGCAACCTGCGGGTTGGAAAATGACTTCACAAGGTCCTTTTCCGTTGTCACGGGTTCCGCGGCGAGGGTGTCTTCCGCCAGCGAAAGGGTTCCGGTTTCCTGTTCCTGTTTTTGTTTGGCGGCTTCTTGCGCCATCAACTCCTCTTGCTCTTCTCTAATTTTCTTGTTCCTGTTACTCTGGTAAAAACTGAAACCCATAAACAGTCCAAAAATCAAAAGCAATCCAATTACCGTATTCTTATCCATCTTTGATTTTTAAATTGGCTGCAAAAATACAAAAAAATGAAAAACGCTATTATCGTTGTTTCCCTTTTTTCCAATACGCTTCGGCTGAAGTCTCGTCTCCTTTCAGATGATAAGCATCGCCCAACGCCTTGTTGACTATCGCTTTTTTGTCGGATTCGAAGGTCATTGCCAACGATTCCTTGAGGTACTGAATGGCCTTGTCGGCCTGCCCGTCCTGAATGCAGGCCATGCCCAGTTCGTACAGTATGGCGGCATTCTGCGGAAAGAGCTCCAGCACATCTTTTTCATATTTCAGAAAATCCTTGTGGCGGTTGAGTTTGCCGAGCACGTAGCAGTAATCCTCCCACAAGGAAAACGAGGTGTTGTCATAACTCAAGGCCTGGTCATAATATGGCAAAGCCTGCTCATATTGCTGGGTGATGACGCACAGGCGTGCCTTACACACATAGCCTTCCGCTTCTGTGGGGTTGCCTTGGATGAGCGCCTCGGCCATCTCATTGGCCCTAACCAAGTCGGCCTGGCTCTTGGAGCGTACCGCCGTGGCCATGAAGCTGCGCATGTAGGGCTGTTTTTCATTAATCGGCACATCAGGGTTGCGGAACACCTTCGTCACGCACTCCGAAACTTTGTCAGGACGCTTTTTGCTCTCCCAATAGGAAGCCAGCGCAAGGTTCAGCTGCGGGTCATCGGGATTGATGGTCTGTGCTTTGCTGTAGTATTCAAATGCCTTGTCAGGCATGTTGTTGCTCTGGTAGATTACCCCTGCCTGGATATAATAATCGGCATTGTGGGGATACTGTGCGATGAGCGCATCATACTCGCCCACAGCGGATTTCACATCGTTCAAATAGAGCCAAAGAGATGCCTTCACCCGCGTAATCTCATCGTTTGTGCCCATTATTTTTTCCATCCGGCTATAGGTCTCAATCACCTTTTTGGGATTATCCATGTTCAGATAGCATTCCGCCAAAGAGTAGAGATAATACTCGTTGTTATCAATCTCCTTGCAAACCTGTTCCCACATTTTGGCAGCAGCGGCATCGTTACCCATATGCGAATACAGCTTGGCCATGTCCACTTTGTACCAGACATTCTTCTTGTCGATTTTCATAGCCTGCTGCAAAGCATTCTGGGCATCGGCATAGTTTTTCTGGCCGACATAAATCTTCGCCAGCATAAAATAGGACGGATCGTGCTTGGGGTTATCCAGGATGATGCCATTGAAAATTTTGAGCGCCTCGCTGTTGTGCCCTGAATAGAAGGCTTTTAGACCATTGGTGAAATCCACAGACACCTTGCGCGCACTCACGGCCGTGGCATCGGTCTTGGCCACATTGCGGGTCTTTTGCGGAGCCTGGGCGAATGCTATCGCGGCAAAGGCGAGGAATATGATAAGGGGGGTGATTTTTTTCATAAAAGATTATCTATTATCGATTATAGATTAGAGATGAAAGATGAAAGAAAAGCACTCTAAACTCTCAACTCTAAACTCTAAACTATTAATTCTCAACTATTTCGTTCCGCTGTGGCCGAAGCCGCCAGCACCGCGCTCGGTTTCAGACAGAGCCTCCAAGGTGGGCACTTCCTCCCATTGAATCTGCTGGAAGCGGGACACCACCATCTGGGCGATGCGTTCGCCATGCTGAATTTCAAAAGGCTCTTGTGAGAGGTTGATGAGCAGCACTTTGACCTCTCCCCGGTAGTCGGCGTCGATCGTGCCGGGACTGTTGAGGACAGTGATGCCGTGCTTCATGGCCAGTCCGCTGCGTGGGCGGATCTGTGCTTCGCAGTCTGTAGGAAGTTCTATGTAGAGGCCTGTGGGCACGAGCATCCGCTCGCCGGGTTGCAGCACCACGCTTTCCTCCAGGTTGGCGCGGAGATCCATGCCTGCAGCACACGCTGACGAATACGCGGGAAGTGCATTATTAGAGGCGTTGAAAACTTTGCATTGTCTATTTTCCATATTCGTGAATTTCTAGGGCGGCAAAAGTACAAAAAAATGTATCTTTGCACACTTTTTCATTTTAATATTAAAATACCCTAAATATGAAGAAACCTCTACTATTGATTTTAGTTGTTCTGCTGGCCTGCGGCGTTGGATTCGCCCAAGAGTCCGGTTCCGGCAAAGGCAAGAACAAGAAGCAGAAAGCCTCCGTCAGCGACACCACGGCGGTGGTCAAAGGCGATAGCCAAAGCGATGACAACACCTCCGCGAACATCAGTGAGGGACAGGATGACGAAAGCGAGACCGGCAGCGGCAACTATGTGCCCAGTTTGCTCCACTCCTCGCAAGACGTGTACGTCAACAACACCTCCTACACGTTCAGCATCGCCTACTTCCGCTCCCGCGGTTACGACAACAAGTACCAGGATGTGTGCATGAACGGCTTCAACATGAACAGCCGCGTCACGCAACGCGCCTCCTACTCGCAATGGGGAGGTTTGAACCACATTTTCCGCTATCCGGAGAACATCACCAACATCAATCCATCGAGCTTTACCTTTGGCAACGTGGGCGGCGCGTCCAACTACAACCTGCGCGCCAGCAATTTCCGTCGCCAGCTCCGAGCCACATATTCTCTCTCCAACCGCACTTACAACAACCGCTTCATCGTATCCGGTGGTACGGGCGTCATGAAGAACGGATGGTCAGTGGCCGGCTCGCTCAGCGCCCGCTTCGGCAATGCCATGTCCTACGTGGAGGGAACCTCTTACAACAGCTTCGCCGGTTTCATTGCGGCAGAGAAGAAAATCAATTCCGAAAACTGGATCAACTTGGCAGCCTTCACCTCCTATACCTCACGCGGTATGCAATCCAACTCTGTGCAAGAGGTGTACGACCTGTTGGGCGACAACTACTACAACGCCAACTGGGGCTGGTATCAGGGCAAACAGCGCAACGCCCGCATACGCACCGTGTGCGAGCCTGTGATCCTCCTCACCCATACCTACTTGTCCTCCGACAACAAGCTGCAAATCAACACCACCCTGGGAACCACTTTTGGTCGCAGCAACACGACCTCCCTCAACTGGTACGATGTGGCTGACCCGCGCCCCGACTATTACCGTTATCTGCCTTCTTACCAAATCAACAACGGCGACACCAACCAATACTATCAAAACATCTTCAACTACTGGTCCACCAACGACGAGTCATACACCCAGATCAACTGGGACAAGATGTATGAAGTGAACCAATTGGCCGCCGCACAAGGCAAACGCGCCCAGTACATGATCGAGAACCGCATCTTCGACCACTTCCAGCTGGGCGGAAGTACCAACCTCACCTACACTTTCAACGACCACATCAAACTGCACGCCGGTCTGGATATCCGCGGCATGAAGCAGAAGAATTACAAGACCATCAACGACCTGCTGGGCGGCGCCTATTGGCTGGATGTCGATAAGTTCTCTGAAGGCGAATTCCCGGATGACTACAACGTGCAATACAACGACCTCCTGCATAAAGACGATACCCTGTATGAAGGCGACGTGTTTGGCTACAGTTACGATTACCACATCTACACTGAGCGTGCTTGGGCCACCGCCGTGTTCACCTACCCGCATCTTGATTTCCACTTCGGCGGCGAGATCGGCGGCACCGAGTTCTGGCGCGTGGGCAACATGCAGAACGGCCGCTTCCAAGATGAATCCTTGGGCAAGTCTGAGACCAAATCCTTCTTGGAAGGTGCTGGTAAAGCCGGCATCACTTACAAGATCAACGGCCGCAACTACCTCGTGCTGAACGGCCAGGTGCAATCCACGGCACCCAGCGTGCTCAACGCCTTCCTGGCACCCCGTATCCGTAACAAACTTGTTGACAACCTGAAATGCGAGAAGGTATATTCCACCGACCTCTCCTACATCCTCTCCTACCCTGTCATCAAGTTACGCGCCACGGCCTACTTCACACAAATCCACGATGCCACACGCCTTATCAGCTTCTATCATGACGACTATGCCAGCATGGTCAACTACTCCATCTCCAACATCTCTCAACGCCACATCGGCATTGAATTGGGCACGGAGATCAAGCTGGGTAGCATGTTCTCCCTCATCCTGGCCGGTAACTACGGCGACTACCGCTACTCCGACCGCGCCACGGTGACCATGAACGCTGAGAACGGCACCGACTTCGACGGCGAGGTACAACGGACTGTCTATTGGAAGAACTTCCACGTGGCCGGTACGCCACAAGTGGCTGCCACCGCTGGTCTCAAGTTCAACTACAACTACTGGTGGGTGAACATCAACGCCAACTATTTCGACAAAATCTATTGTGACCTGAACCCCGAAAGAAGAACCAGCACCGCCCGCGGCGCACTGGATGAAAATTCGGAGCTCTATCATCAGGTGACCGACCAGACCCGCATGAAAGGTCAGTTTACCATGGACGTTTCCGTCAGCAAATCCTGGCGCATCAAGCACAAATACAACATCGGCTTCAACGCCAGCGTCACCAACCTGCTGAACAACAAGAACCTGGTGACCACCGCTTGGGAACAGTATCGTTTCGATTATTCCAATTACAACGTGAATAAATTCGGCAACAAATATTATTACGCTTTCGGTACCACGTTCTATCTGGGTATCAATTTCTCAATGTAAAAAATCACAAATATGAAACATATATATTCCATTTTAACCGTAATAATCGCAACCGTGCTGTTTGCCGGTTGCAACCTGGACCCGGACGTGGCTCCCGTTCCCACCTACGACGGCGAGGCCAACACGACCATCGCTGAATTGCTGGCCATGCACGAGATAGGAGCTTCCGACTCCTACATACACATTCCTGAGGACGCTGACGATATCATCATTTCCGGTATTGTCACCACCTCCGACAAACACGGCAACTGCTATAAATACATCAATATCGAGGATGAAACCGGTGCCATCCAAATCAAGATCAACAGCTCAACCCTTTATAACAAATACCGTCTCGGACAGCGCGTGTTTGTTAAATGCAACGGCCTTGACCTTGGCGACTACCGCAAACTGCCGCAACTCGGCATGTGGGCCAATGACAAGATTGAACCCATCCCTTCCGGGAAAAGCTATCTCTACATCTTCTGCGATGGTCCCACCCAACCTGTCATCCCCTCAGTTACCATGACCTCTATCCCGAATGCGGACGCAATCCCGTTCACCAATTACAACCGACTGGTCAAACTGGAGAATGCCACTTTTGTGGAAGGCGGCATTGCCACCTATTGCGACCCGTACACCGCCACCAGCCATGACATCAAGATGGCCGACGGCACCACCATCACGATGAGAACGAGCAACTATGCCGATTTCTACAACGAGAAGCTGCCCACCGGAACTGGCACTATTTATGGCATTCTCACCCGTTACAACAACTATGTACAGATTGTCATCCGTGACTTGGACGACGTGCAAGGGTTTGTAAACCCTGCACAAAGCGTGGATGTCTTTTCCGTCGATTACGCCAATGCATTCAACCAGGGATGGCTCAAGGTCACCAACGGCAGTGAATGGACAGCCGTTGCCAACACCAACTTTTCCGGTTTCATGATGAGCGCCAACCTCCAGACCGACAGCTGGATCATCTCCCCGAAAATCGATCTTCGCACAACCTATGACAACATGCTTACATTCAGCCACCGCGCACCCAGCGCCGGCAGCAACACGATGAAATGCTATTACACTACCAACTATACCGGTGATGTAAACACTACCACATGGGTTGAAGTGCCTATCAGCAACTTCTCCGGAGACTTTTTGGATGTCAACTTCAACATCCCCGAGACCGCGTCCAGCAACCAATTCAGAATAGCTTTCCGCTACAGTGGTAGCGGTTCCACCTGGGTTGTGAACAACATCAAGATAACTGGAACAGAATCGATTACCATTTCGAAATAACCATCATCAACAACGATAAGTAAATTGCCATTATGAAAAAGCATACATTATATATATTAAGCATCATCGCCGGCATCGTGTTGCTGGCTTCCTGCAACCGTTGGGATGATCCCGAATTCCAGGCTCCTGTTTACACCGGTCCGGCAGCCAACCACACCATTCAGGACATCAAGAACATGCACACCTCATTGGGCACCGGAGCACAAGATTCAATCTGCAGCTGGGACGAACCTTTCATCGTGAAAGCTGTGGTGGTGAGCTCCGACCAAGGCGGCAACTGCTACAAATATATGACCATTCAAGATGAGACCGGCGGCATCGAGATTTCCATCGACCGCACTGGCCTCTACAATGAATATCCTGTGGGACAGACCGTCTATTTGGACTGCCGCGGGCTCATTGTGGGCGACTACCACAACAAATACCAGATTGGCTGGGGAAACAGAACCTCTATCCAACGTATCAATCAGGAAGCACTCGGCCAGTACCTGCACAAAGATGGCCTTCCTGACCCGAACCATCCGCTGATTGCGCATCCCATCGAGATTACCGGTACAAACCAGCTTACCGCTGAAAACACCAACTGCTTGGTCCGCATCAACGGCTGCAAGTTCGACAGCAAATACATTGGCCAGCCGCTGGCCACCAATGACCAGACTATGGATCGCGAGGTCTATATCAACGGCGCCACCGTCATCGTACGTACGTCCAACTATGCCAATTTCCGTTCCACCATCATCGAAAACAAAGAGTATTGCCTCTATGGCATCCTCTCCGTTTATAATTCAGAATATCAGCTTACGTTGAGAACCAAAGAAGACATCCAGGATGCTATCAACACGCAGGATATTCTGGTACAATCTTTGACAATCAACAACAACTCATTGACCACAGGCGGTTGGAGCACTTCTCCGAACAATGACGCTTGGGCATTCATGAGCTTCCAAGGTGACGATTTCATCTACCATAACAGCGCCACCAGCAATTGTGACGACTGGCTCATTTCACCTGAAATCAGTTTGTCCAGCTTGAACAACATGGTGCTGAAAGTGGACCACAGAAACAATGTGGAAGGCAGTCCTGCCACCTACTATCAGGTCTATTACTCCACCACTTACAATGGCGGCGCATTCAATGAAGCAGACTGGACCGCATTCGATCCCAACTTGAACAGCTATCCCAGCAACTTTGAGTTGAGCAACGAACTGGATCTTTCTGTGATGAACAGCAACAAGTTCCGCATCGCATTCCGTTACCACAAGAACGGCGCTGCCGACGGCACAAGATGGTTCATCAAGGGAGCGAAAATTTTTCAGAAAGCGAGATAATAGCTGAGAGTTGAGGGTTGAGAGTTTATAGATCAAAGACCATAGACTTAAGACCAACAACTCTAAACTCTAAACTTTAAACTCTAAACTTTAAACTCTAAACTTTAAACTCTAAACTATCAACTGATATGACTAAACTATGCTCTATTGAGGAAGCATTAGAAGATTTAAAAGCAGGCAAGTTCATCATCATGGTCGATGACGAGGACCGCGAGAACGAAGGGGATTTCATCATCGCCGCCGAACATATCACACCAGAAAAAGTAAACTTCATGCTGCAATACGGCCGCGGCGTACTGTGCACACCTCTGACGGGCCAGCGCTGTGAAGAACTGAATTTGGAGATGCAGGTTTCCAACAACACCTCGCTGTTGGGCACTCCTTTCACGGTTTCCGTGGATCTGTTGGAGCACGGCTGTACTACTGGCGTCTCCATGCACGACCGTGCTGCCACCATCAAGGCCTTGGCGGATCCGACAATGAAACCGCACAACTTCGGCCGTCCGGGGCACGTGAACCCCTTGCGCGCACGCGACGGCGGCGTGCTCGTGCGTGCCGGACACACGGAAGCTTCCGTGGACATGTGCCGCTTGGCCGGTCTCAAGCCTGTAGGCGCACTCATCGAGATCATCAACCCCGATGGAACCATGGCACGTATGCCACAATTGCTGGAAGTTGCTGAAAAATTCGACATCAAGATCACCAGCATAGAGAAGCTGATCGCTTACCGTCTTCAAAACGAGAAGCTTATTCGCAAAGAGCAGGAGGTTACCCTGCCCACACAATGGGGCACATTCAAGCTGATAGCTTACACCCAGCTCAACAACGGCGCCACACACCTGGCCCTGAAGAAAGGCGACTGGAAGGAAGGCGACCCCATCATGGTGCGCGTACACTCCTCGTGCGCCACGGGCGATATCTTCGGCTCGTCCAAATGCGACTGCGGCGACCAACTGCACCGTTCCATGCAGATGGTGGATCAGGCAGGCAAGGGCGTAATCCTGTACATGAGCCAGGAAGGCCGTGGCATCGGACTCGTCAACAAGCTCCGTGCCTACCACCTGCAAGAACTGGGCCGCGACACTGTGGAGGCCAACCTTGAGCTTGGCTTCAAAGCCGATGAGCGCGACTACGGCATCGGTGCGCAAATCTTGCGCGACCTGGGCGCCACCAACATCCGCCTCATTACCAACAACCCCGCCAAAAGAGTCGGACTGTCGGCACATGGAATCCAGATACAGGAGACCGTGCCTATCATCATCGAGCCCAATGAGTTCAACAAGCGTTATCTCAAGACCAAACAGGATAAGATGGGACACACACTCCATCTGGATTAATGATTTTTGACACCGTTATGAAAAAAACACTCCTGGTGGTTATCCTGACCATCTTTAGCCTAACAGGAAGCCGAGCACTCGCCATCAACGACTCCGTACCGCTCTTCAGCACACTCCGTATGGAAGTCCGTGCGGATTTTGAATACCATCACCTCATGACCAGCTCGTCGTACATGCCCGTCACGCACAACGACAACACCTACGGTTTTGTGGGCCGGTATTTCAACATCCACGTGGGTGGCAATTTCACCAAAGACCTCTCCTACTACTTCCGCCAGCGCATCGTGGCCAATCCTGGCAGCACCAATTTCTTCGACAACACGGATTTTCTCTATCTCAACTACCAAATCACGCCGCGCTGGAGCGTGCGGGTCGGCAAAGAGGCCCTCGCCGTGGGCGGCTTCGAGTATGATGCCCCGCCCATCGACGTGCTCTTCTGGTCATACTACTGGGACAACTTCTATTGTTTCCAGTTGGCTGCCGGAGTTAAGTATCAAACGCTGGACGGCAAGAATGCCATCATAGCACAAGTGGGCAACTCACCCTATCTCCATTATGGTTCCCCCTTCAAAAACTCCTTGCTCAGCTACAACCTCTTCTGGAGCGGCAACTTCGGATGCTTCCACACCCTTTACTCTTTCAATATGTTCCAACGCGACAAGAAAGGGCACTTCATGAGCTACCTCGCTCTGGGCAATCAGTTCACGTTTAAGACCTGGGACTTCTATGTGGATTTCATCCATCGCGCCACCTCCACCAAACAGCTGATGAAAAACTTCGGCATCATAGCCAAGCTCAACTATCATGTCACCCCCACTCTGAACCTATTCGTCAAGGGTGCTTATGAGCAGAACCTCGACCAGGATGAATACAACAACTACTTGCAAACGGAGGTAATCTGGGACTGTCTGGCCATTCCCGGACAAATCTACACATACGGAGGTCTTGGTCTTGAATACCGCCCGAAACGTTGCCCCGACATTCGTATCCATGGTTTTGTGGCCGATTTCATTACCCGGAATATGAAAAATGAACCCGTAGATCCCATTTGGGGCAAAGCATATCACGCTGACCACAATATCACGGCCAATGCAGGCATTACCTGGAACATTGATATTTTGAGATACATTAACAAGAAGGTGAAATGAGAATTATTCGACGCAAAAACACATTCCAATACGCAAAAGGCATAGAACAAGCCTTCAAGAGACTTGAGGAGAATTTCAAGCTCAAGAATCCCTTGAAATTCACGAGCAAGCGCTCCATCGAGGCTATCATCTTCCTCGTCATATTCTTGGGCTTTTTCGGTTTCCTGGCCTATAAGATGTCTTTGCCCATGATGTTGAACACATTCATGCAGACTGCTTATCATCTGTTACTGGAGACCGTCTTCTACATCATGGCCATTTGTGTATTGATGGGAGCCATCAGCAAGTTGATGGCCGAATTCGGTGTGGTGCGTCTGTTGGAGAACATCCTGAAACCCTTCATGAAGCCGTTGTACAACCTTCCAGGTGTAGCCGCTTTGGGAGCCATCATGACTTTTTTGAGTGACAATCCGGCCATCATCACGTTGTCGAAAGACAAGAATTTCAGCCGTTATTTCAAGAAATACCAGCTTATTTCCCTCACCAACTTCGGCACCGCCTTCGGCATGGGTTTGGTGGTATTGGCCTTCATGACGGGATTGGGATACGGCAAAGGCGCATTGGTGGGTATTGTGGGTGCCATCATCGGCAGTATCATCTCCACCCGACTGATGCAGCGTTTCACCTTGAAGGCATATCCTGAGCTCGATGCTCCGGTTTCCGAAGAGGAAGGTGACGAGCAGCAGATTTCGTTCAAGAGCGAAGGTTCTGTATTTATGCGTTTCCTGAACTCCATTTTGGACGGCGGCAAAGACGGCGTGGGCATCGGCTTGGCCATCATCCCCGGCGTGCTGGTCATCTCCACCCTGGTCATGATGATGACCTTCGGCCCCGACCCTGAAAGCGGAACCTATTTGGGCAATGCCTACGAAGGTGTGCCTATCATCACATGGTGCGCCGCCAAGGTTGATTTTATCTTCAAATGGTTGTTCGGGTTTACAAGTCCGGAGCTCATCTCCTTCCCCATCACCGCATTGGGTGCGGTGGGCGCTGCTTTGGGTCTGGTTCCGCGCTTCGTGGCACAAGGCATCATCGACAACAACGCCATCGCCGTTTTCACCGCCATGGGCATGTGCTGGAGCGGGTATCTGAGCACGCACACCGCCATGTTGGACTCCATGGGCTATCGCAATCTCATCAGCAAGGCCATCGGAGCGCACACTTTGGGCGGCCTGTTCGCGGGCATCGCAGCACACTGGCTGTATGTTCTTTTAGCGCTAATCTAATCTATAATCTTAATTATAGGCATAAAAAAAGCGCGCTGAATAGCGCGCTTTTTTCAAATTCATCAATTTCCTTTCTGCGTCAATTCCTGACGTCTTGCCATTAGTACTCGTCTTCGTGGAAGAAAAAGTCTTCTTTGGACGGGTAGTCCGGCCATAAATCTTCTATGGAATCATAGGATTCTCCCTCGTCATCAATCTCCTGAAGATTCTCAATCACTTCCATCGGGGCACCCGAACGGACTGCATAATCCAAGAGTTCTTCTTTAGTTGCAGGCCAAGGAGCATCCTCCAATTTTGTCGCTAATTCTAATGTCCAATACATATCTTGATTATCTTAATTTAATGGGCGGCAAAAGTATAATAAAAATTGGAAAAAATCAATTTTAGATATGTTTTTATCTCACTGATTACCAGACAATTTCAGAAACATTCATTTTTTTGTGGTAGAAACGGGCCAAAGTAAAGAAGAAATCGGACAGCCGATTCAGCAAATGAAGAGGCTTTTCATAGCGTAAATCTTCTTCATAAAGGGCGACCACTTCGCGCTCCGCACGGCGGCATACAGTGCGGCACACGTGCGCCTGCGCAATGGCAGCATTGCCCTGAGGCAGAATAAAGCCTCTGAAGGGTGGCAACTCTTGAGTCATCTCATCAATCTTTTGCTCGAGAGTGGAAACAAAAACAGAAATATCAAACTTCTCCCAAAATTTCTCCCATTTTTCGGGAGGCGTGGCCAGCATACCACCCAGGCAGAATAGCTGACGCTGTATTTCGGTCAGAAAATCATCCGCCTCCATAGACAGAAGGAGTCCAATGTGAGAATTGAGCTCATCAACTGTGCCATAGGCAGTTAGAAGCTTACTTGACTTGCTTACGCGTGTTCCATCCGCCAGAGAAGTCTGTCCTTTGTCACCTGTTTTTGTATAAATTTTCATTTTGTATTTTTTTTTTGCAAAAGTACAAAAAAAGTGTATTTTTGCAACCGCAAACAAAGCTAATGTCTCCTTAGCTCAGTTGGTAGAGCAATTGACTCTTAATCAATGGGTCCAGGGTTCGAGTCCCTGAGGGGACACTGGAAGACGGAACGAAAAATTTCGCTCCGTCTTCTTTTTTTTTACTAAAAACCATACTTTTTGACTCTTCCCCCTAAGAAGGTGTTGAAAAACCAAAGATGAAGATTCCGATTTTTTTATATTTTTGCACCTTTGAATATGTCAAGAAACAACATTACATATAACTTAATTCAATATTTTTCAAACACTTAAACATCACCTTTATGAAGAAAACTTTACTATTTACCATGCTTTTAGTTGGATGGTGCGGTCTGTTCGCGCAACACACCATCCAAATCAACCTGACCACCGACAAGTACGGCAGTGAGACCACTTGGGAGGTTGTCGATATGGCTACCAACACGACAATTGCGTCCGGCGGACCTTACAGCAATGCGAACAGCACGGTGGTGCAAAACATTGCCCCCATTGACGTGGATGGAAACGGCTGCTACCGTTTCACCATCTATGACTCATACGGCGACGGTATCTGCTGCAGCTACGGCAACGGTTCCTATTCCGTTTCATACGATGGTACAGTTATGGGAAGCGGCGGTGCCAACTTCTCCCAAAACACCCACTTCCTCAACCTCGACTCTTCCACAACATGTCCGAATGACGAAATTGCCCTCGCTTCCGTGAACGTCTATGGTTATCAGGTCATGAATCAGGCATTCCAAGTTAAGGGAACTGTGGTCAACAATGGTGTTAACGCCATCACCTCCTATAAGGTAAGATACAAACTGGATAACGGCGACTGGTCTGCTTTCTATAACGTAAGCTGCAACATGGCTGTTTCCGGCTCCCATAATTTCACACACAACGTACCAGCCACCATTAACACAACGGGACACCACACCCTGTATGTAGAGGTTTCCGAACCCAACGGCACTTCCGACCAAATAAACGACAACACATCCTCTATTGAAATCATCATCAACGAGAACTCTGTGCCCAGAAAACCTTTGCTGGAACATTTCTCCACTACAAGATGCCCGAACTGTCCTCCTGCACACACCAACATTGAAAACTGGCTCAGCACCCGTCCGGAAATCATCCATTTGATCCATCACTGTGGTTACTACGAAGACATCTACACTGTTCCAGAAAGCAAAGATCTGATGGTGTTCTACAATGACGGAGGCTCCACCTACGCTCCGGCCGTTATGCTTGACCGTCGTCACATTACCGATGATCCTGGTCCTATCTTCTTCCCGACATCCACAGGCGGTTTCACAACGAGTCTTTTAGACCAAGAACGCAACACCCCCGCCTTCGTCACCGTAAACTTGGACGGTTCCTACGATCCCAGCACTCGTGTGCTTAACCTTACGGTATCCGGCGAGTTGGTGGGCGAAATCATTGAGACCAACCCCAGACTTTCTGTCTATATTATGGAAGACGGCCTTGTGGGCACCCAATCCGGTGCATCCGGCAGCTACACGCACGATTGCGTGATGCGCGATGCCATCAGCGGCGGCGGTGCATGGGGCGATGCCAATGTGGTCAGCACCACCGTGGGCTCCACCTATTCCAAAACCTACACCTATACGGTAAACAGCAGCTGGGTTGATGAAAACCTCACCGTGGTTGCCTTCATCAACAATCATGACGCCAACGACATTAACAACCGCGCCATCCTGAACGCCAATTCAAGAAAGTTGCTCAAAATCGGTACTGGCATCAGCGACAACAACAAAACCCGCACGGCCATCTATCCGAACCCTGCAACCGAACTGCTGAACATTATCTCTGAGAAAGAGATTCAGAATATCGAGATTTACAATATTGAAGGTCAATTGGTCAAATCTTTCTCCGGCAACGTCAACAACATCGGTGTCAGCGATTTGAACAATGGTCTCTACCTCGTGAAGATCTACACCGAAAACGGAACCGCAACACATAAGTTTATCAAGAAGTAAGCTTATTCCATTGCGGAATAAACAAAAGCGAGTGATTTGCCATGGCAGGTCACTCGCTTTTGTTTTTTAAACATTCTTGTTGCGGATTGCCTAGAATCAGAAGTTGATCTTGAATTTCACATTCATACCCAAGCGGTTTTTGGCAGAAGGCACCAGCACCGACATCATGTTTTGATGATCTCCAGGGGCTTCGGACAAATGAAAATTCTCAACCGTTTTCACCATTGGGTGGTCATAACACAACCTTTGGTAAACGCCCGCGACCTCCAGGGAAACCGTACGGCCGAGATAAAATTGCAAACCGACGTTCGCTACACCATACAAGGAGTAGCGGAACTCTCTCTTGTCAACATTCTTAAAGTGATTATCGTTATATGTGCCAAAATCATAGATACCATCTTCATCAATCAGGACATTGAACAGCTCCGGCCCGTATTGACCTGCATAGCGTGCATCATAGTTCGTTTCGGAACGACCGAACAACGTGAACACATTCTCCACTCCCGCAGACAGGAACAGGGAAACATATTTCAGGAAATAGAAATCGTATCTTAGCGAAAGAGCTGCTGCCGCCGCATGAGTCAGATAGGTTTGACGGTAATTTGTCACCGTCACAAGACGTTCATAATCAGATCCGTCAGGATCAATCGAAGGAAACGAGA
>Ga0310696_10000391_pt1 | contig 71754 bp, 57 predicted proteins | sample AusTroGonzalo_MG_4_FD_203885 | JGI IMG/M metagenome (GOLD analysis project Ga0310696, IMG submission 203885) | Bovine rumen microbial communities from tropical cattle in Woodstock, Queensland, Australia - Gonzalo_02 (v2) (version 2) | ecosystem: Host-associated > Mammals > Digestive system >...
AACGCTTCGGAGACGGTACCGGAGACATTGGAAGACGCGCACGCATATCCGAACCCGTGCAATATCAGGAAGAACTGCCGTGCGGTAAAATTTACAAAGATAACAATATCCGCGGAGCTGAAGATATATACAGTTTCCGGGGAGCTTGTGTGGAAGAAAGAGAAGAACAATTCGGACAACAGCATAACGTGGGATCTGCGTAACAGCAGGGGGTCCGAAGTGGCAAGCGGTCTTTATGTGTACTATGTGAAGACTGCAAATTCGAGCAGGAAAGGAAAACTCATCGTGATCCGGTAGCGGACAGATAAAGATTTAGTATAACGGAGAATGCTTATGAAAACGTTAAAAAACATATTAATAACTGCGGCGGCAATGATTGTTACGGCAGGTCCGGCTTTCGCTGAATACAATGTCACAGGCGGAGAAATCCGGCAGGGAGCCACTCCGGAAACCCTTATATATCAGGGCCGTCTTGAAAAAAACGGTTCTCCGGTAAGCGATTCCGATATTACTTCAACTTCTTTTATTTTTTCCATACACAATAATGATGGTACTGGAACTAAAGTAAGCGATACAGGCAATTGTCTTTGTAATAATTATAATCAGACTACACAGACTCCTGGTACATGTACTGATGAGCAGATCACAAAACTCGACAATGCATATACGGAAAGCAACAAAAATGAACCTAAATGTCTGTGGCAGAGTATCAGCATTTCGACAAGGGTTTCGAGCGGAATTTTTTCTGTAACAGTACCGACACCGTGGAAAATATTCAGTTATCCGGGAGATAAATATATAGAAGTAAAAATTGGTGGAACATCTACAATGCGTCCACGTGAAAAAATAGGTGCCGTACCATACGCTATTGTGGCAAAAAAACTTGAGGATTATGCTTCAATTAAGGTTTCAAGCATGAGCCTTGTACAGAACGGTAATATCTATCTTAATGACGGCTGTATATATTTTAACAACAACGGCTCGGTAAGTACACTTTGTTCTTCAACAACCGCCAGTGCCATTAACAGTGTCCAGGGGGATGATGTAAGCCTTAGGGCTGGTACGCATATTTATATGCAGGTTGACAACAGCGAGCGCATAAGAATAACACCTGAAGGCGTTATTGTTGGCGATATTCAGAGTGCGCTGGATAATCCAGTATCACTGCTTACTGTTAAGGGTAATATGCGCATAGATGGTACACTTTCCGGAAAAGATGGAAAGGCTGTGCGTCTTGGAAGTCCGCTTTTTCTTGACGAGGAGAGTAATGGCATAAATAACGGTTCGATAAAAATAACAAATAATAATCTTATGTTAAAAGCTCCCGGAAGGGAGGACAGTCAGATTGTACTTTCTCCTGAAGGATTTGTTGGTGTTGGAACCTCATCTCCCGGGTACCCGTTGGAGGTGAATGGAAAACTACGGGTTTCTTCCGGCACATCAAATGGAATAACAACCGGCAGAATATTTTTAGGCACAGATGCCCAGAATAATAATGTTATAAATGTTACCGGCTCTCATCTTTATCTTCAGAAAGACAGCAATAAACGTGTTGCCATAGGCAAGAATAATCCCGAAGCCAAACTTGATGTGGCCGGAGGAGTGAAGGCAGACAGCATGACGGTTACAGGTGTAACGAATCTGTATGGCGATGTTCAGATAACAGGCAGCAGATTTATCGCAAATAACAACGCAAATACTAAGATTTATCTTCCTGATACAGTTATAGATGGAAATCTTACGGTAAAAGGAAATATTGGACTTGCTACAGGTAATCCTGCCTATCTTGATAAATCAAATGTTTTCCTTACAAGCAATACTTTTAATGGTTCTGTTTTTATATCCTCAAATGTTTATGCATATCAGCGGGTTGTGGCTGGAGGAACTACTCTGGCATTTGGAGATACAGACCGTTATCTGCAGGTAGGAGGTGGAGATTCCGCCGCAGTAGTTCATATAGTAGGCGGTTCAGGTGCGGATTCATCAGTCCGTTTTCATCATGCCGGGACTGAAACAGCCAGCATAACAACAGCCGGAAATGAAACATTGAATTTTATGGTTGGCGGAAATGCTGAGCAGAATATTGTTTCAAGTCTGTCAAATAATGCATATACTGTAAAAAAAGATTTGATTGTAGGCGATTCCGCATCACCAGCTTTGTTGGTCAGGGGCTCATCCGTAGCGGTAAATTCCGCTCAGACTGATGACAATTCAATACTATATGTAAACGGCCAGCTTTATGCTGAATCCATACGCTTTCCAGATAACTCCATAATTACCAGTGTAGGTTCCATAGGCAATCCCACCGGATTAAGAGCGGAGGGTGACATAAGGATAAATTCCAATACGGAAATAGACTTCAGCAATGGTGCCGCAAACAAGGTACTTGTTATAAAAGATAGCAAAGTCGGTGTGGGAACTGGTGACAACCCTATAAAGGCAACACTTCATGTAAATGGAAATATGCTTATAGGCTCTTCAAACGAAAATATCGCTGGAGACGGGGTGCTTGCCACAGCAGGCAGTGTTTATGCAGCAGACAGCATAAAAGCCGGAAACAGTGTTTACGTTAATAACAATAAAATAATTGACCAGTCTGGAAATATAACAAATGCAACGTGGAAAGGCGAGACAATTGATGTCGCTCACGGTGGTACCGGAAAGTCAACTTTAGGAACTGGAATAGTAAAAGGAGAAGGTTCCTCTGTTACTGTTGATAAAGTAAGTCTTAACTCTGAGGTTCAGAATGTGCTTTCAATTGCAAACGGTGGTACCGGACATGCCTCATTTACTGGGATGGAAGGTCCTCTGCGTTTTGATGGCGGAACATCTTTCTCTACAGGAACAATAAAACTGAATTCAGAAGTTTCAGGAATACTTCCGGTTGCCAATGGAGGTACCAGACAGGATCTTTCCGGCAAAAGCGGTATCATAAAGAATTACGGAACGATAATAGGAACCGGAACGGTTAACCTGTCAAGTAATGCAGAGGTATCTGATGTGCTCATGGCTGATCATGGCGGGACAGGCCGTAATTCATATGAACAGTATGGTATTTTCTATGCAGATGGTACGAATAAACTTAAACAGATTATTCTGCCAAAAGGAAAAGTGCTTGTAGGCAATGATAGCGGTGCGCCTGTCGCAGGTAGTATTACAGGAACAAACATTGATGTAGATACTGCTTCAAGCGGTTATATAAAATTATCTATCCCGCAGCCTATATCATCTACGAATACTCCTGTTTTTGCGGGTATTACCCTTGCGGGACTTGCAGGAAATGCCGGCCAGATACTACAGGTAGACGGTAGTGGAAATGTTTTCTCAAATGAACACATAGACCTTTCAAATGTGGCCGGAATACTGCCTGTCAGCCTTGGTGGCACAGGTTCAGGTACAGACCGCCTTGGTGTAAGCGGTCCTGTGAGAAGCTATGAAACCTTCCTCGGAACAGGTACTATAAGTCTTTCAGCAGGGGACAATGAAATTACTGGTGTGCTTTCCGTAGCAAACGGAGGAACAGGCATATCATCTTATTTCACCGGGGATATTCTTGTAGCGGATGGCAGTACATCTTTTACAAAAGTCAGACTGAATGATGGGCAGATTCTTATAGGGAGAACAAATAGTACACCTGTTGCTGCTCAGATTACCGGAACTGCAAATCAGATAACCGTTACTCCCGGGAGCGGAAGTATAACATTAAGTCTTCCCCAGGATATCAATACAACGTCAATTCCTACATTTGCAAATGTTAAACTGACTAATCTCAATGGTTTTGTCAGAGCACACGGTAACAGTAATCTCACTGCCGAGTCTGCTATCGCTCTTGATTCAGCGTCAGGCATGGTTTCCGGTGTCCTGCCTGCGGAAAACGGCGGAACAGGGCAGAATCTTGGTGGAAAGACAGGTGTTCTTAGAAAATATTCAACAGTTATAGGAACAGGCACTGTTAATCTGTCCTCTTCTGATGATATAGGCAGTTCTGTTTTGAGAATAGCCAATGGCGGAACCGGCAGAAACAGCCTTGATACTGGTGTGCTCCGTTACACAAGCGGGGATTCAATTACATCAGGCCCTGTGAATCTTGGCAGTGAAGTTTCCGGAGTGCTCGCCATTGCCAATGGCGGAACAGGAAGCACTTCCATAAATACTGGTGTTGTACACAGCAATGGTTCACAGCTTACAGGTGGTAAAGTTAATTTAACATCAGAAGTAGAGAATGTCCTGCCTGTGGCAAATGGCGGAACCGGTAAATCCTCATTCACTCCTAACAGTGTGATGGTTACAACATCGACTGGAGCTGTGAGTGAAATAGAGTTGCAGCAGGGCGAAATAATTATCGGTGGTGTCTCCGGTGTCCCATCTGCAGGGAATATTCTTGGCGATGATGTTACTGGTGTTGTCGTAAGTACAGCAACAGCCGGAAAAATAATTATAGGGCTTGAACAGAGTATACGTCCTAATGCATCGCCTGTGTTTGCCGGGCTAAGGCTTTCCGGGCTTGGCGAGGGATTTGTCAAAACTTCTGCCTCAGGTGTTGTTTCTGCATCGCCTGTGCTTGAGATGACCGACTTTACCGGAATACTTCCAGTAGCAAATGGTGGTACAGGAAGAGACGAAGCATATTTCGCTTCTCACCCCGGACCTCTTTATTCATATGGTAATGGGGCTATATCAACAGGAACAATCAATCTTGCTACTGAGATAAATGGTACGCTTTCTATGGCACATGGCGGTACAGGACATAGTTCATTTACCGCTGGTACTATTATTTATGCCGGAGCGTCATCGCTTGAATCACTGTCAGTTGGCAGTGGTAAAATACTTATCGGACAGACAGATGGAGCGCCTGCTGTTGCAAATATAACACCTGTGGCCAATCAGACCCGTGTTATTTCAGATTCAGGCAGTATAACGATTGGAGCGGCGCAGGATATATCTGAAATATCAACCCCCACATTCGCCGGGCTTGTAATTACCGGATTCAATGGTATTCTGAAAGCCGGTAATACAGGCAATGTATCTGCTGAACAGGTAAATCTTGTATCTGACACAGAAGGAGTACTGCCTGTGAATAAAGGCGGAACCGGTCAGAATCTCCAGGGTATCCAGGGTGTGTTAAGGCAATATAGCACTTTGATAGGTACTGGAACAGTGCATCTTGATGATACTTCAGATGTTGGAAGTTCTATACTGGGCCTTGCTAATGGCGGCACCGGTGCTTCTTCATTTGATACATCCGCAGGCACAGTGATTAAAGTTGTTTCAGGCACTCCACAGACATTGGCAGCTGGAAAACTGAATCTTGCCGATAATAATGAGGTAAGCGGTATACTGCCTGTAAACCGTGGCGGTACTGGAACTGATTCACCTGTTGCCAATGGAATAATGATGGCTAACGGTTCTGGCGTATTTGAATTCCTCAATTTGTCTGCAAAAGATATTGTAATTGGAAATTCTTCCGGCGAACCGGTAAAAGGCAGAATTCAGGGAGAGGCAGACGGCATTTCCGTGAGTACCTCTACTGATGGTTCTGGAAATACCATCATAACACTCGCTCTGCCACAGGAACTTTCCACAGGAAGTTCCCCGTCTTTCAACAGTCTTACGCTTAGCAGTCTTTCTAACGGCTTCCTTACGGTTGATGGCGGTGGTACAGTAGGTACACATATTGTCAGCACGGCAGAGATTTCCGGAATAATGCCTGTTTCCAAGGGTGGAACCGGAAGAACTTCCCTTACAACGAATGCTCTGCTTATAGGAAACGGAACCGACGCTGTGACAGATCTTTCCCTGTCTTCCGGACAGATGCTTGTTGGTACAGAAACTGGACCGGCCGGAGCAGCACTTTCAGGTGGGAATGGCATTAATGTTTCTGTTAATACAGGAGCTACTCCTGCTATTTCATTCAGCCTGGCACAGGATTTAAGACAGACTGCGTCGCCTGTTTTCACGGGACTTACACTTAGCGGGCTTTCAGCCGGTGTACTTTCAATAGGCGCAGACGGAGCACTTGTTTCCGGAACTCTGCCTGTATCTGCGGGCGGAACAGGACGTACCTCATACACAGGTAATTCGGTTCTGTATGCATCGTCTTCTAATTCCATAGATGGGATTAGTTTAGGCAGCGGCGATATTGTTATGGGTAATTCCAGCGGTCAGCCGGTGGCAGGACATATTGAAGGTACTACTAATCGTATTTCTGTCAATACGTCCAATGGTGTAATTACCATATCAGCGCCACAGAATCTTAATACAGGCGCAGATGTAAATTTCAGATCTCTGCATGCAACCGGAAATATTACAGCCACGGAGGCCACTATTACAGGTACAGTACAGGCGGATACAATAAATCTTACCGGCATTGTAGATAATAGCACACAGCTTGTGCTTAACAGTAAGGCATGTTCTGATATATTCTCCATGACAGCTACTGATGGCACGATGGTTTATTGCAATAACTGTAGTGATTCAAATAAGGTACTTATTAAAGTTTCTGGAAACTGGCGCAATATGTCAGGTAGTACCGTTAGCTGTAATTAATAATATTCGCTGATAATAAATTAAACAACAGCCCCCGGCTTAAACCGGGGGCTGTTTCAGTTTATACGTATCAGGCATAAAAACTGCCTGATTGTTATATGCCTGTCATGGAATCATATCCAGGGTACGGTTTGTTGCTCCCTGAAGTTCTTTAAGTGTTCTGCAGGAATTTTTTTCAGCCTCGGAAAGGGCTTCAGTGTGCAGTATAAGGGATTTTAATTCCTTTGCAAGGTCATCAGACGTCCTGATAATAAAACCGCCTTTATTCTTTACCAGTGCGTCTCCTGCTATTTTCGCTGTGCGGTAGCCTGGACCGAACAGCACTGGCCTGCTGAACAGGGCAGGTTCAAGCAGATTATGGCCTCCTGTATTGTCTAGCGTGCCACCTGTAAAACATACAGCTGAACAGCTGTAAAGGGACTGCAGAACCCCTGTGCGGTTTATAAGCAGTATGGAAGCCTTTGCTGTTTCAGCAGCAGGGCTGTCAGGCCATACGGTGTAATTCAGTTCTGCATTTCTGATATTTTTTTCTGTAATTGAAATCTGTTCCAGATGACGTGGCGCAATCACAAGTTTCAGTTCCGGTATGTGTTCAAGTGCCTTTTTGTATCCCTCAAGAATAATTCCTTCTTCTTCCGGATGTGTGCAGCCTGCTGTGAAAACCGGAGCGGAATGCGGGTTAAAGATACGCATGAGCTCTGTTATTTCAGTGTTTTTTTCCGCAGCAGAGGTCTGATCGTATTTAAGATTTCCTGTTACATAAACCCTGCCTTCAAGGCCTTTAAGTCTGCGGTATCTTTCCGCATCACTCTCACTCTGGCACAATACTTTCCTTACGCCCCTGAATATATACTCCGTGAGTGGGGAAAGTTTTTTATACAGGCTGAATGTGCCCTGTGAAATCCTTGCGCTTGCTATATATACAGGTATGCCGTATTCATCAGCCAGATGAAAGGCAGCAGGCCATATTTCCGTTTCTGCGTTTATCAGCATTACGGGCTTTGTCTGCTCTATAAGTTTTTTTACAAAAGGATAGAAATCAACAGGCATAAGAGTGACATTTTCTGTGATTTTAAGAGCTTCTTTTTTGCCTGTTGCCGTAGATGTTGTTATAAAAAAATCATTATCAAGTTTTTTTGCCAGAAGAGGTGCAAGAACCGATATTGCTTTTACCTCTCCCATGGAGGCAGCATGAAACCATAATGCTTTCTGTGGCAAAGCAGGCAGTTCAACAGCAAGTCTTTCCTTAAGTTCCGGCCCTAATTTTGCCAGTCTGCCTCTGCGCGGTGTAAAAATAAGTGAAAACAGATATCCCGCTGCCAGAAGCGGGGCGGCCGCTGTATATAGAATAAATATAAATCTGCCCATCAGTTTTAAGTGTTTCTGCTGCTTTATTTTCTTTTTTGTTTTATAAGCCATTCAAGCCTGAAAACACAGGAATATTCCGGAGTAATCAGCCCATCATTCAGAAATATTCCTATTTTCTCAGCTTCAAGTCTTTTTACCAGTTTTGCCAAAAGTTCATCCCTGTATAAAGGAACCTCATATGTGTCGCTTCCGCTTTTGCTGTTTTCGCGCGTATTCAGATCTGGTTTTGAATAAATATACAGAGGTTTTGAGAAAACAAAACCTTCCCGTGTGGCTTCCTGGGCGGACAGATCTGATATTACTTTTACCGCGGCCTGAAGAAAAGATATTGCAGCAGTTATGTTGATCTGTCTTCTTGTGTCTTCTTTTTCAATTGCAGTTCTGTCTGCGAATGGACTTCCAAGTGTGAGTATTGCTATTGTAGATGGATTCCTGCTGGCTGAATCACTGCCTATTACAGCGGTATCTTCATCGTCAGGGGGAAAGTAGTCGAAAACAACCGAGGGTTCCAGTGTGGATGCCAGGAGCGAAATGTATTCCTTAAAATCACGTTCCGCTCCCAGGCCTGTAAGGTCAAGGTTAAGTCCGGTTTTTCTGCACATACGTGCTATTTCATAGGTGTAAACCGGAATCTTGAACTTTTTTATCTTCCGCACCGGAACCCCGGATATATGTTATTTTCTGCCACCACCGGCCCATGAGTAGACCAGAGGTACGGCAATAGCTATTGTAGAGTATGTTCCGCACACCGTGCCTATAAGCATGGTGAAAGCAAAGTTGTTTATTACATCTCCACCGAAGAGGAAAAGTATGAAAACAACCAGGAACACTGTGATACTTGTTATTACGGTTCTTGACAGACACTCATTGAGGCTTATATTTATAAGCTCGCCAAGAGGCATTTTGGGGAATGTGCGCAGATTCTCACGCATTCTGTCGAAGATAACAACAGTGTCGTTGATGGAATAACCTACCAGAGTGAGCAGTGCCGCCACAACAACAAGGTCTATTTCGCGTCCTGTTATGCATAGAGCACCTAAAGCTATAAGCACATCATGGAACAGGGCGATAACGCCACATCCACCCCAGATAGGGTTGGAGAAACGGAAAGCCACATAAAGAATTATGCCCATCAGTGAGAGCACTATTGCGAACATGGCTTTGCGGGAAAGGTCTTTTCCTACTACAGGGCCTACATAGTCCAGTTTCTCTACTTTATAGGAATTATCCTTTATTTCACTGGTGATGGCCTGCTTTATATTGTCGGCCACTTCATTAACATTTGTCTGCGCTCCCTTTACTTTTATCTGGAATGAGTCGCTGTCAGAGAAACTCTGTATGGCTGCCTCAACACCATGTTTTGAAAGGGCATTGCGCAGATCACCTGTGGATATATATTTTTCAAAGCTGACCTGAACAAGAGTTCCGCCTGTGAAGTCAAGACCAAGGTTCAGTCCTCTTATGAGAAGTGAAAGAACCGCTATGAGAATGAGGGTTCCGGAAATCGCAAAAAAGGTCTTGCGTTTTCCGATGAAGTCTATACTTGGTTTATTAAAGAATTTCATCATATGCTTAACTCCTTCGGATTTGATGTGAGCCAGAACTCATACATCATCCTGGTTATGAATACTGATGTGAACACACCGATAAAAAGACCTAAGATAAGGGTTACGGCGAAACCTTTTACCGGGCCGGAACCGAACTGGAACAGGAATATTCCGGCTATCCAGGTTGTCACATTGGAGTCTAAAATTGCAGTCCAGGCTTTGTCAAATGACTGGGGTATTACCAGCTGCAGAGGCTTATTGAGTGAGTATTCCTCACGCATTCTTTCCAGAATAAGCACATTGGCGTCAATTGCCATTGCAAGCGACAATATAATACCAGCTATTCCAGGCAGCGTGAGTGTGGCGTTGAACCAGCTCATTGCTGCTGCTAACAGCACAAGGTTGAAGGCTAAAGCAGTGCAGGCTATAACACCGCCGCCACGATAGTATACGCACATGAAAATAAGAACCAGTATAAAGCCAGTGAGCGCGGAGCCAAGACCTTTTTTAATGGAATCTTCACCTAAACTCGGGCCGACTACGCGTTTCTCTATGATTCTCACGGGAGCAGGAAGTGCACCGGCGCGGAGAACAATGGCCAGCTTGCGGGCTTCTTCCATCGTGAAACTTCCTTCAATGATTCCGGAACCACCTGCGATTGTGCTCTTGATTCTGGGGGCAGAATGCACTATGCCGTCAAGTGTAATGGCAAGAAAGCGGTTCTGATTGGCTCTGGTAAGTCTTTCGAATTTTTTTCCGCCTTCCTTGTTGAAAGTAAAAGCTATAATGGGCTGTCCGAACTGATTGTCTGTTTCAACACGGGCATTTTCAAGATAAGCTCCCGTAACCGCTACGCTGTCTTCAAGTACATAGAATTTTTCACTTGAGGACCCTTCCTCTCCCTCACCTCTGAACAGAGAAGTATTTGGGGGGAGAAGTTTTTTCACCGCGGGATTCAGCTGACCGTTTTTATCAAAAACCTCGTCAACATCATAGGCCTTGTTGATTGCTTCCTGAGCCATGGGGGATTCGCTTACTATGCGGAATTCCAGCTGGGCTGTTTTGCCTATGAGGGATTCTGCTTCTTCTGTGTCGGATATTCCGGGGAGATCCACGGAAATCCAGCGTTCACCCTGGCGTGATATCGGTGTTTCACCCACGCCGTACTGGTCTATGCGGTTGCGTATAATTTCAATCGCGCGTGCCATGGCGTCGGAAAGGTTGGCTTTATCTTTTTTGCTGAGCTTTTCTACTTCAAGCTCCAGCAGCATATGAGTGCCGCCTTTCAGGTCGAGGCCGAGATTAAGCATATGTCTGGGACGTGAATGCGTGGCTTCCGCCTTTGCTATTTCGTCCGCAGACTGGGTATACCAGTTGATTGTAGGATATAACAGCCATGCTGAAAGAACAATCAGTACAAGCGTTAATCCTAATTTCCAGTGCAGTTTGTCCATTTTTTGCTCCTTGATTAAAACTGAAAATATTTCAGCGCTTCTGTATCACCTGCTGCACGGCTGTGCGGGCAAAAGTGACTTTTACGCCTTTAGATATTTCCAAATCGATTTCGGTTTCGCGTACATCTTTTATTACGCCTACCATGCCTCCGCGGGTGAGGACTTTGTCTCCTGATTTTAGTTCGGAAAGCATTTTCTGTGTTTCCTTCATCTGTTTGTTCTGGGGACGTATAAGCAGAAAATAAAAAATGGCGGCTATCATTAAGAAAGGCACCATCTGAGCCAGCAGACCCGGCTGCTGTACTGCTGTTGCTGCGGTTTGTGGATCCATTTGAGGTAAACTCCTTAAAAACTATAATAAATACATTAAAATAATAGCAAAAAAATATGTATATATTAAAGAGATTATCCTGTCCGCGCGGATTAATGTCTGTCCTGGAAATATCTTTCGCGGAATGCTTTTTTTGCTTCGCGGAATTTACCTGCAGCTACAGCCTCCCGCATTTTATGTGCCTGGTTTATCAGAAAATGTATGTTGTGTATTGACATAAGTTCACTGGCAAGAATTTCATGGGCTTTATAGAGGTGCGATATATATCCGCGGCTGTAATTCCGGCAGCAGTAGCAGCTGCATTCCGGGTCAATAGGACGGTCATCAAGACGATAACATGCGTTCTTTATATAATATTTTCCATCTTCGCTCATAACCTGTCCGTTTCTGGCATTTCTCGTAGGAAGTACGCAGTCAAACATGTCCGTGCCAAGTTCCGCACAGTCCCATAAATCTTCCGGTGTTCCCAAACCCATAAAATAAACCGGCTTGTCTTTAGGGAGATTTTCTATTGCCGCCTGTAATGCTTCCAGCATCTGTGGTTTTGTTTCCCCTACGGAAAGACCTCCAATAGCGAAGCCATCCGGTTCAAGTTCTGCCATGGCTTCTGCGGCCTGTTTCCTGAGATCTGTGTATACTGAACCCTGCACTATTCCAAAAAGCAGCGGTCTTTTTTCCTCTTCCATGTCTTTTGTTACTTCAAGGAAATGTTTTTTCGCGCGTTTTGCCCAGCTCATTGTCTTGCGTAGCCCTTCCGCTGCCTCAGCTCTGGTGGCGGGGTTTTTTACACATACGTCAAGGCAGGTCCATATCGCCGAGCCGATTGATTTTTCAAAATCAATAACTTTTTCTGGTGTAAAATAATGAGTGCTTCCGTCTATGTGCGACTGGAAAATTACTCCGTCTTCGGTTATTTTACGCAGCTTGCTTAAACTGAACACCTGGAAGCCGCCGGAATCCGTCAGAACCGGTATGTCATGGTTCATGAAACCGTTTATTCCACCGAAATGTTCCATCACCTTAAGTCCCGGACGCAGATACAGGTGATATGTGTTTGAAAGCAGGCATTCAGCCCCGCATTCTTTAAGATCGCGCTGTGTTACGGCTTTTACCGTAGCCTGTGTCGCCACTGGCATGAATATCTGCGTGTTTACCACTCCCTGCCTTGTTGTAAGGCGGCCGGTTCTGGCACCGCATGAAGGGTCTGTTTTAATCACTTCAAAATGTTTCATCGTATACTCCTTGGAAAATACTTTATGCCTGTTTCATAAAATAAGCATCGAATCCCCGTATGAATAGAAACGGTACTTCTGTTCAACGGCGTGTTTATATGCCTTAAAAAGAAGGCTGCGTCCGGCGAATGCGGCTGTCATGTAAAGCGGCGCTGATTCCGGCACATGCAGATTCGTTATGAATATTGTTGCACTTTTAAAATGATAGCCAGGATATATAAAAAGAGAGGCTTCCTTCATTCCGTAGCCCATATGTGTGTCATCTCCGGCAAATGTTTCCATTGTCCGCATTGAAGATGTTCCAACTGCTGCAAGCGGTTTCCCTGCGGATTTATGCGCACTTATCAGTCTGCTTAGTTCTTCAGGCATGACACAGGATTCTTTCATCATCACATGATCTGCCGGATTTTCAGCACGTACAGGTTTAAAAGTACCCCAGCCTATGTGCAGTGTTACAAATTCCTTTCTTATGCCTTTGTTTTCAAGTTTTCTGAACACATTTTCCGTAAAATGGAAGCCGGCTGTAGGTGCTGCTATTGAACCGGTAGGGTCTGCGTATATTGTCTGATATTTGGCCTCATCTGGTGGAGCCTGCACCCCGCGGCGTTTTCTGGCGTTGAGAATGTATTGCGGAAGAGGAACTTCCCCATATTTCTGCAGATAATCATATGTGAGTGGAGATTCAAACTCAAATATGAAAGCGCCGTTTTCATTCATTCCGAGACATTCTGCCTTAATGCCGCCGGTGCACTCAATTTTCTGCCCTTTTCTCATCTTGCGGCACAGGGCGGTCCATTTTGTTCCGTCATCTGCTGTCTGGCCTGTTAACAGAAGTTCACAATGCCCGCCTCCCGGTATTTTTTTTGATTCCAGGCGTGCTTTCCACACACGGCTGTTATTGAGTATCATAAGTGTATCAGCCGGAAGCAGGTCTGGCAGATCATAGAAATGTCTGTCCAGAAGTTCACCTGTCTTACGGTTTACAACCAGAAGCCGTGATGTGTCGCGTGGCTCTGCTGGTCTGTCTGCTATAAGTGGTTCAATATCAAGATCCCTGAATTCGGTTAAAGAATTTTCATTCATCTGCTTTTTCCAATCTGGTTCCTGGATAATAATGTTTCAAAATCTGCTTGTAGTTTTTTCCTTTTTCAGCCATGGCTTTTGCGCCCCACTGGCACATTCCTATACCATGCCCGTTTCCCTTTCCGCTTATAATCCAGCCGTTTTTTGTTTTCTTTACTGATGAGAACATTGTGCTTTTTACTATGGAAGGACCTGCTTCCATTCGCAGCTGGTTAGCGGATATTTCGACATTTCCTATGTCCGTCTGTGCGATAAGAACGGAATATCTGCCACTGGAATCTTTTTTTCCTGTTTTAAGGTTTTTTATTTTCTTCACTTCTTTTTTTTGGGCTTTTGCCATGCGCAGTATGATATTTTCGCTTACGGTGGCTGACCATTGTTTTTTTATTTTTGCCGGTGCTTTGGAGCAGTATGAATCTTTTACGCCATTAAGTGGGGCCGGTGTCTTTGCCGTGCCAAGCCATACTTTCTGTGGATTTTCTGTATGTCCGGCGCAATATGAGTGAAAATATGAATCAAGGATTTTACCGTCGTACTTGAGAACAATACCCGCAGTATTTTTTACTGCAATTGATATTCTTCTTGCGGGATTTTCAGTTCCCTTGTAAACCTGTGAGGTTATTGTTGCTGATACATCAAAAGGTTTTTCCGGCCTGAGCTGGCGCATGGCAAAACTTCTGGAAGCTACTGCCTGGGCCATAAGTGCCTCAAGTGGCCAGTCTGCTCCCATTTCAGAGCCTACCACTCCGGTGAGGTAGGTTTCCACGGGAAGAACCTCTATGATATCTAATTTTCCTTTTTCATTAACATGAAGAATTACATCTCCACTGAAAGTCTTTCCGCCGAATTGAAGTCTGCCTTTTTTTTTATAAGTCTGAAAGTACAGTGTTGAAGCCAGACGGTGGCCTGACATGTTTATTTTTCCGTTTTCCGGCCGGAAATTATATTTTTCATTTGAAGACAGACGGAATCTGGCTCCTTTATCTTCTTTTACTATTATGGTATGCGTGGAGGTGTTCAGCGAAACAGTGGAAATGTTCTGCATTACCGCTATGCGTATTGTGGAACCGCTGTCCGCGGCATAAATACATACCGGTGAGCAGAAAAGGAAAAAAAAGCAGAGCAGAAGTTTTTCCGGTTTAATCATTTTTTGTTTTTTCAGTCATTCATTAAATCCGTATTGCGGCGTTATTTTTTCAGTCGCTGCCGTTTTCCGTAATGCCACGGAACAATGGCGAATCGTCAACAGGCTTTATGCCTAAATGTCTGGCTGCCTTTGGGGTAAGCATTCTTCCGCGTGGCGTGCGCTGCAGAAAACCCTTCTGTATAAGGAAAGGCTCTATAACATCAGTGAGTGTATCCTGCTCTTCTGAAACAGATATGGCGAGTGTTTCCAGACCTACAGGGCCGCCGTTAAATTTGTCCGCAATGGCTAAAAGTATGCGCCTGTCAAGTTCGTCAAGTCCCTCACTGTCTATGTTCATTGCTGCGAGTGCTTCTTCTGCAACCTCACAGTTTATAAGACCACCGGTTTTGACATCGGCGAAATCTCTTACCCTTCGTAGAAGTCTGTTGGCTATGCGCGGCGTGCCTCTTGAACGCCTGGCTATCAGTTTAAGCGCATCGAATTCCGTGCGGCTGCCTAAAAGACCGGCTGAACGCTGCAGTATGGCGGCAAGTTCCATGTCACTATAAAAACTTAAATTGAAAACTATTCCGAACCTGTCTCTAAGTGGCCCGGTGAGAAGTCCTGTTCTCGTCGTAGCCGCAACGAGAGTAAAACGCGGTATGGGTATTTTAAGCGTGGTTGCACTGCCACCTGAACCGCCTGTGTTGAAAAAATATGTAAAATCCTCCATTGCAGGATAAAGAGCTTCCTCAACAGCTGCGTTCAGGCGGTGTATTTCATCAATAAAAAGTATATCTCCTTCCTGTATTTCCGTAGTAAGAATGGTGGCAAGATCTCCGGGACGTGTAAGAACCGGTCCAGAGGTAACTTTTATGTTTACTCCCATTTCTCTGGAAAGTATGTAGGATAAGGTTGTTTTGCCAAGTCCAGGGGGGGCGTAGAAAAGACAGTGATCAAGAGACTCATGTCTGTTTTTTGCCGCCTGTATATAAATAGAAAGATTTTCTTTCAGCTGTTTCTGACCGATAAACTCGTCAAGGCTTTTCGGGCGCAGCGCCGTATCCAGACCGGAAGCTTCTGCGTAATCCTTTTCAGGTGATAGAATATTGTTTTTTACTGACATATATTATTCCGCTTCAGCCGGTTTAATGCGCCCGGTTCGCTATTTTTTTGAGTGCAAGACGTATAAGGTCTGCCGTGTTGGCTTCAGGGCCGGTTTCAGAGTAAACATCTTCGAGGGCATTGCGCGCTTCACCAGGCCTGTATCCAAGTGCTGACAATGCGTTCATGGCTTCCATATAAGCGGAGGAACGCATTGCCTTTCCTGTGTTGCCGGTATGCTCTGGCAGCCTGCCTTTCAGGGAATTTATCAGTTTTTCAGCTGTTTTTACGGTAAAACCCAGAACATTGTGCATTCTTCTGGCGTCTTCCGTTGCTACGCAGTTGTAGAATTCCTGCGGTGCCTTTGAAATTTTTGAGAGAAGGTCAAGTGCTTTTTTCGGACCGGTGTCCTTTACATTGGCCTTGAGAATTTCAAAAAGCTGTTTTTCCTGTAGTGTAAGAAAACCGTATAAAGTTGTTCCGTTGTACTGGCTTAATGATTCTGAAAGATATGCTTCAACGCCTGAACCTTCCGGCCCAAGGAGAGATAGGGAATTTGTGGCGAAAAAAACCTCGTATCCGAGACCGCCCGCCTCAATTACTGCGCTGTTTTCCGTTTTCTGTATTATTTTCCCACGGATGTACGCAAGCACTGTATTTTCTCCCTTGTTTTTCTCATTATTTCATTATATGGCCCCAGCCGGAGATGACAGAGCGCGGCAGCGGCAGCATCTGCTGTATCATCCGGCTGCAGGACTTTGTCCAGGCGTAACATAAGCTGCACCATACGCTGCATCTGTGGCTTCAGTGCAAGTCCGTTGCCTGACACTGTTTTTTTTATGACTTTCGGATTGTATCCGTTTATTTTAAGGTGATTTTTTTCACAGGCAAGCAGAATGACCCCACGTGCATGAGTGGTATCAGCCTGTGTTCCGGCGCGTTTTGAGAAAAAAACTTCTTCTATAGCAACTTCATCCGGATGGTTTTCCAAAATAATACCGGACAGACTATCATATATGGCTGCCAGTCTTTTCTCAAGTGGCATTTTCGCCGGGGTGTGAATGAGCCCGGAACTCAGAAGAACCGGCTGTCCTGCGTTGTTTTTTGATACAACAGCCCAGCCGGTCCTGTCCAGTCCCGGGTCTATTCCGAGAATTTTCACTTTTCAGCGGTCCAGCTTCTCCAGAATTGCTTCCGGGATATTATAGTTTGAATAAGCTGTCTGAACGTCGTCGTGATCATCAAGGGCTTCCATGAAGTTGAGCACCTGCTCGGCTTTGTCCTCACCGATTTCAACTTTATTGTCGGCTATCATGGTTATTTCTGCCTGCTCCATTTCAACCTTGTGATTTTCAAGGGCTTTCTTCACAGTCTCAAAATCCTCAGGAGCTGTTATGATTTCGTAAACAGAGGAACCTTCATCTGATTTGAAATCCTCAGCACCGGCCTCAAGAGCTATGTTCATAAGCTCATCTTCGCCCATTGCCTCTTTGCTGACAATGATCTGGCCTTTCTGCTTGAACATATATGATACGCAGCCGGAACCGCCCATCTTTCCGCCATGGGAGTCAAAAAGTTTGCGTATTTCACTGGCTGTACGGTTCTTGCTGTCGGTTGTGCAGTTTACTATAACCGCAGTGCCGGCAGGACCATATCCTTCATAGGTGAGTTCTTCATAAACGACACCGGGCTCCTGGCCTGTGCCACGGGCTATGGCACGCTTGACATTATCAAGCGGCATATTATTGTCTTTCGCATCGTCCATAGCTTTGCGCAGACGGGGATTGTCCTCCGGCTTTCCGCCTCCGAGTCTGGCGGCTATGGTAATTTCCTTGATGATTTTTGTATATACTTTGCCTTTTTTTGCGTCGGTAAGAGCTTTTTTGTGCTTGATACCGGCCCAGTGTGAATGTCCACCCATGGTATTGCTCCTTGTAAGAAAATAAAATTTTCCGCAGATTTCTTCGGCGGTCTTTTAAAAAATTATATAATATTATCAGCCGTATGGACAAATACGGTTTAAGGGAGTTTTGAAAAATCATACCGCAAAAGCCCTCTTGGTTCAATGGATAGAACGGCTGTCTTCGGAACAGCAGATACGGGTCCGATTCCTGTAGAGGGCATTTATCCCGGAGAGGCTTTCCGGATCTGCCACTGTGGCTTTTCCCTGCAATTCCCTTTGTACAAGTCTTAAATAAATTGCTAATATATAAATTGTTTAACAGTATCCTTATGAATGCGGGATAATACGTTTTATTGCCGCACGGAAGGTTTATATGAATAACTGCAGATTTTTTAAACTCTTTTTTGCCGTCGCTGTTGCACTGTTTATGGCTATTCCTCATGAAGCCTCTGCCGCCGGTATTTTTGCCAGGAGTACACCTCTTGACTGGAGCCATCGTACTCAGAAAAAAGCACCTGATGTGAAGACCAGAAATGCAGTAAAGAAGTTCTCTGAGAAAAATGGCAATAAATGGACTGTGCGCTATAATCCGCAGACGGGTGCACCGGAATCACTTATGCGTGGAAAGTCCTCAAAACGCTATCATGGCAGAAAAAACAGAGACGGCTCAGATCTGTTCCTTAAGGAAAATGCTGAAATGCTGAATATTGATGTCTCCTCGCTGAAGGAGGCGGGGGAGACTTCATTCTTTGGAATGAATCATTTACGCTATCAGCAGTACTATAAAGGACTTCCCGTTGAGTTTTCATACACAAAGGTTCATATGACAGAAGATGGCGAGGTTACCGGCTATCAATCCTCATATAACAAGGATATAGATCTTGATATCAACCCTTCTGTTTCAGCAGCGCAGGCAATACAGACCGCTGGTGCGGCCTCCGGAATGTCCATACGTGTCTCTTCACATACTCTCGTGGTTTATCCTGATTTCAATACTGATACTGCGTATCTTGCATGGAAAATACGCGGACGCTCATTTGACGGGCTTCATATCTGGGTATATTATGTTGATGCGCATTCCGGTAAGGTGTTGTTTTCGTATGACGATATGAGACGTGCCGGCAAGCAGTATTCTTCAACGGCTAAGGTATATGATATTTCTCCTGTTCCTTCGGATCCCTATCCATTTTATCAGAAACCTTCCACTTACTGGCAGCACAGTAATGGACAGCTTACATATAAATATCTTACAGACCAGTATATATGGATAAAAGATTATACTACAAGAACTGTAACAGAAGAAGATGGAGTTGCACGTTCAACAAAATCGCTTGTTTATAATCCGACCAGTAAAAACTGGGAAACTCCTTCTTCACCTGACTATATTCAGGGAAAGATTTTCTCATCCCTGAAGGGACCTTATTTTTCTGTGGTGAATTTCCGGGGAATGAGTTCTTACTGGAATAATGGTCAGGGAGTAATACGTTCAGGCAATCTTGAGGATATATATAGAATACAGTCGCCGGTTCCGTATCCGAATAATGCCTATCTTGCCTGGAGCAGCAAACTGAAGCCACTTTTAAATGATGGAGAAACTTTTGCTGCACAGTATCCTGTATTTAATTCACCTTTTGAAGTTGGTGCCATGGACGATGACGGAAATATCACTGATGAAGACGAGGTTTTTGTGGAGGACAACAAAGGTGTGAGAATGGGGTCCTATCTGGGAACGCGCACCAATTCCTTCCTTGGACCATCAGTCGAAAATCCGGAATTTTATGTTAAACTTAAATCTGATGCTTCAGGAAGACATCAGGGATTTACAATATATAAATCTTCGTATATTGTACTTACAAAGAATCCTGAAGTTGATGAGGGTTATAATCAGATTGACTGGTCAACTACTACGAGTTACTATACAAGCCAATATTATGAGAACCGAAGGTTTTATGTCGATACCTCTTTGGGTGCAGGAGGAACGTTCGGAATTGATGAGGCCAACACATTCTATCATCTTAACAAAATGCGCCGTTACTTTATGCAGTTCAACCGCATACGCACAAGCGTAAACAGCACTCATAGCAGGCAGCCTGTAAATCTTGATGGACACCTTGACGTTATGGTGCACGCGAACGGAAGCGTTGATGAAATGTATAACAAAACAGATCTTATGGAAAGAAGAGGAATGGCAAACGCTTTCTATGATCTGGAGAACAATAATATTTTCTTTGGCGATGGAATTTTTGACGGAATAAATCAGGATGCGGAACTGTTTGCTTATAGATCTTTTGCTCTGGATGGTACCATTATCAGACATGAGTATACACATTATGTCGTTCACCAGATATATAACATTATCAACTTCGGAGAATTTGGGGCTATAAGTGAGGCTCTTTCGGACTATTTCTCTCTTGCCTCTTTCTGGCAGGAAGGAGATAATAACGACTCTCCTAATTACAAGGTAAAACAGCAACTGACCAAGGTAGGTAATTTTGTCACCTCAGAGCCGAGAGATTTAAGTCTTGGTGACAAGAAATTGACACTAAGCTGGAAAGGAGAACTGTACAATGACAGTCAGATTCTTTCACAGGCACTTTATGAGCTAAGAAAAGGAAATACATACAATCTGGGAAATCTTGGAGACACAGACTCCACATGGTCAAACCTGCCTGTTGCTGATCTTGTTATCTGGGGAGCTCTGTTCTATTTCCCTGACAGTTTCCTTAATCTGTATGAAGCGCTGGATGATGTATGTGGCAGGATTAATTCTGTTTATCCGGGAAAATGCGACAGGGACAAGATAAGCGGTGCCTTCATGGACCATGAAATGATTACCGGAGGTTCAACTGCCAATTCCGATGAATATGAAGCGTCTGCCGGTGGATTGTGCCAGAACAACAATGGTCCGGAATGTGCATCCGATATTACGGAAAAGAGTGAGATACAGGCGCTTATTTATCCTAAAGGAGACCTTGACTATTACACGTTTACTGCGAATTCAGGTGTGTTTACTGCAGAACTTACGCTTCCGGATGATGGAAATTATAAATTCCATGGATATATGCTTACTTTGTATGATTCCAACCGTAATCAGCTTATGGAAGCAATTCCTCTGCTTGACAGTGCCATTACATCGGATTACTGTTTCAGTGATGAGGAATGCCGTTCTGTGGAACAGACTGTAAAGCTTGTTTATAATATACCTAAGTCCGGAAGATATTATCTGGCTGTTACAGCTCCGCAGAGTACCTATCCGGAAGGCTGGGGAATATCTCCTGAACATTCCGAAAAACCCTATGTGCTGAAAACATCTTTCATACAACAGGGCCATGTGACAGCGTATGTAGACAGAAGCACTTATGCATCTAAATTTGATAATGATATCATTAAATTTGATGCTCCTGTGATCATGGCTGCTGCTACTTCAAAAAATATTATTAATGAATCTGACGATGACAGAACCATAGTGGCATATGATAATAATAAGTATGCCGCAGAGACATCATTCTCCCATGTACAGCTTTGGGATATTCAGGGGAACAAGCTTGAACAGGCCAGTTCTATATATACTCCGGAAAGCGGGCGAATGATTGCGATTATTCAGTGCCCCAAAGAGCCTTTCAGTGTTCCTGTTGTAAACAGCACAGGATCCATCAGAGGCTGCTTCCAGATACAGCAGGGTTTCTCCCGCCGTTATCCGGCGGTAGGTTCGGTTGTTGTAGAGGTTATTGGTAAAAACCACATGGGTGCACAGGTTTCAATAGGTAAGAGTAAACCGGTAAATCTTATAGCCCAGTCATCTAAATTCGAGGCTTACAACAATGTGCTTCTTAAAGGTGAAGGGGAAGCGGTAATACGCTTTGCTGCGACAGGTTCAGGCAGACTTACGATTAAGGCCTATACGCAGACAGGAACTCTGGTAAAGGTAATCACAGACCGCGAGGTTTATGCAGGAGAGCAGGGCAATGAAACCTGGGACGGCACAAATGATAAAGGCAGCAGGGTGGCCAGCGGTGTATATTTCATAAAGGCGGAAGGTCCCGGTCTGAACAAGATTGAGAAAGTGGCCGTTGTAAGGTAAAAGGGAGGAAGAAAATCATGAAAGCTAAAAATATCGTTGCAGTTCTTCTCTCTTTATCTTTTCTTTCAGTCCCGGCTGTATACGCTGATTCAGGGGCGGGAACAGTTGGCCTTCAGTTTCTGAATAATGATTTCAGTCCGCGTGCTCTCGGCATGGGGGGCGCATTTGCCGCCGTGGCTGATGATGTTTATGCTGCTGATTATAATCCAGCCGGTCTGGGGCAGATAAAATATCCTGAGATTTCTGCTATGTATCTGAAAGGATTTGACGATGCCTATATGGGCGGGCTCCGTTACGGAATGCTTCTGCCATCTGTAGGTTTCGCCCGTTATGCGAGACCTGCCATGGCTGTTTCAGTTGTTACAGCCTCCGCAGGAGATATTACCGTGCGTCCGCTGTACGGAAACGGCGATCTGGGAAATTCCAGAACAATAAATGCCCAGCAGGATTACGCTGTTACTGTTTCATTTGCTGAAAAATTCTTCGTTGGAGATATTGTTCTCGAGAAGCTACGCTTTGAGGATATAGAGCAGTTTTATGGTGTGAATGTAAAGTATGTGCGTTCAACACTTGTTGAGGATTACACAGGTAATGGTGTAGCCGGCGATGTGGGTTATCTTCTGAAACATAACCGGTCCGGAATATCTTTTGGTGCATCTTTCAGTAACCTTGGCAGTGGTGTCAAATATATAAGTGATACAACCAAGATGCCGTCCGTGGCACGGGCCGGGCTGTCATGGCTTATGCCTTCTCTTTATGAACATCAGCTGCGTGTATCAGCACAGGCAGATTTTCATATGAATGAGGATATGCTGGTGTTCCGCGCAGGTGCTGAGTATACCTTCGACAGGTATGTCGCATTGCGCCTTGGTTATATCGGACATGAGGATAATCCTGCATTCACTCTTGGAGCCAGTCTTAAATACGATGATCTTTCGATAGATATGGCCGGCACTATAGGTGGCGAGGTTTATGATACTGCAATGGCCAGTTTCAATTACCGTTTCAGCGGTCTTGCATATAAGAAATCGGCAGTGAAGAAGAGAAAATTCCGTGGTGTGGGTGAAAAAGTCGCTGAGCCTGTAGGAACCAAAAAGAAAGCCTCTTATGTGAAAAAATCAGAAGAGCAGTTTGAGAAAGATACAAAAGAGCGCACGGCCGATCCTGTTATGGTCCCGGCCAGGAAGGAAAAATCCAGCGGTTCGTCGGAGATGTTCCTTCTGTACTAAGTTTTCAGGTGATTTTATGAAGAAAATATTTGCTTTGATGCTTTTATGCACGGTTTTTGCAGCCTGCACCGGGAAAATAGTCTCGGAGCCTTTTGAGCCAGCACGCGAATGGGCTGAACAGGGGCTTACCTCGTCCTATGTATTCGCAAAGGGAAAGGCTCTTATGAATCCGTCTATATCATGGGGAGACAAGCGCAGAATGGAAGCCCGTGATGTTGCCGTGGAAAATGCCCGCGCCAATATGCTTGAACTGATAGAGGCTTCATATATTAATGAAGCTCTGCCAGTATCAAGGCTTGTGGAGGGAGATGCTTTTCTTGAAAGTCAGATTTCAACTGTTATAGAGAAGAATTCCAGAACGGTAAGAACCGAATGGTCAAAGACAGACTGTACTGTAATAATACGTCTGCCACGCAAATCACTGATGGAAATCGGCATTACGCTGGTTAAGTAAAATCCGGAACCGGGAAATGTTTTTCAGAATCCTTTTCCCGGCTTTACTTGCTGTTCTGCTGCATGGTTGTGTAACTGCTTATATACCTTTTGTCAGTGAACCAGGCTATGCTGAAATTATTGCCGAAGGGGAGCGTATATACCCTGAAATGTTCAGAAAAGCGCCTGAAACGGAAAAAATAGGTTCACCTTCAGTATATATCACAGTTAATGAAAATACCGTAACAGGCTCATTATCTGCTGCAGCTGCAATCAGAGAAATATCAGAAGCTTTTATGCAGGCCGGCTTTCCAGTAGTTGAAAATGAGAAACTGGCTGATATGATAATTTCAGGTTCTTTTTCTGTAGCGGCGGATTCAGATAAGAATTTCGGCGGTTTTACTGATTGTCAGACAAAATACAGACTAAAGGCAGTAGATGCAGGGGGGCACGTCCTGACTTCTGTTGAAGGAACAGTACGTGGAATGGGGCTTACCGTAGAAGATTCTATGGTGGCTTCTCTTGCGAATGCAGGGAGAGAATCCTCAAAAGACCTGATAAAAAAAATAATCAGTGTATACAGAAGTTATTCTGTAGTTCATCTGGAAATATACAATCTTGGGACGCTGCATGAACTTCATGCCTTTTATCTTAAACTTAAGGAGATAAGAGGTGTTAATAATGTATGGCTGCTGGATTACCGGGGATCCAATGCCTATTTTGATGTGTCTGTGGCATATGGTGGCAGTGCCGGCAATCTGGCCAGAGGGCTTATGGAGACTTTCGGCACTTCCCTGAAAATGAACAGGCCTTCGCTTATGGAGCTTGAGGCGGCGGTGCAGGTGAAATGAAATACTATTTTATAATTAATCCGAAGGCCGGAAAAAAACACGGAGACGTGCTGTCAGTTATCGGAAAATGTGCCGGACGGGCAGAATCTGAACAGAATGGCCAGGAAAAAATAGAATGGAAGGCTGTATTTACCGAACGGGCCGGCCACGCAGAAGAATTGGCTTCCGCTGCCGTGAAGGCAGGTTATGACATTGTAATAGCCGCCGGAGGTGACGGAACAATACAGGAAACAGCAAAAGGTGTTATCGGCAGTGGTGCAGATTTCGGTCTTCTGCCTTGTGGTTCCGGAAATGGCCTTGCCAGGAATCTTTCCATACCGCTGGATATAGAGGCGGCTACGGAAGGTGTGTTTAAATGGAAGGCTAAACCTGTTGATGCAGGTTTTGCAAATGGAAAACTTTTCCTTGTATCCTGCGGCATAGGACTTGACGCCGAGGTTGCTCACTGTTTTAACTCACAAAGCCACGGACGCGGTATTCTGCCTTATGTATGGCACGCCCTGCGTATTTATTTTTCCTACAGGCCTGCACCTGTACCTGCCGTAATAGATGGAAGAAAACATGTGCTTGAAGGACTTATTATAACTGCACTGATAGGTGAACAGTACGGAGGCGGTGCGAAGATAGCTCCGCGTGCTGTTGTAGATGACGGTCTGCTGGATTTATGTACCGTAAAACCGGTAAACACGCTGCGTCTGCTTATGTATCTGCCGGAACTTTTCAAAGGAACACTGGACCGTCATGTGGATATTTATGAGGATATACGCTGCAGAAAATTTTCCGCTGACTGTGGTGGCCCTTTCTGGTTTCATCTTGACGGAGAGGATTTTCACTGTGAAACAGGAAAACTCGAAGTGCACATAGCACCGGCCGCACTGAATATAATAAGACCCTGATATTCCGCAGGAGAAAAACAGTCTTTTAAGAACTTTAAAAACAGGCTGACGGTCATGTCAGTCTTTATTATCTGCTTTTTCTTTTTCTGTGTTTTCGTCAGTCTTTTCACAGCTGCAGCTGTTTCCGTCAGTAGTGACATTTTCTGTCTGATCACCAGCTTCTTCAGATATGTTTTCTCCGGTTTCAGTGGAAGGAATCTGCAGAATCGGTCCAGTAACCCGCAGGGCTGAAATTCCGGCAATGAATGCGCATATTTCACAGGGAAGCCAGCGCATGGAATAAAGAACGAATATGCTGCTGTCAGTGTACCGGCAGAAAGCATTGCTGCAGAAGAAACTTGCCATACACATGGCAGCGAATGACATTACCTTGTCCTGAAGTATTTCATTAAGAAAATCTGTAAGATAAAACTGTCCTATGCATATAAGCGAGCATGCCAGCGCGAAAGATACGCCAGGCTGAAATACTTTGTTTGTATAGAAGGCGATTTTTTTGCTGAATACAAGATTTACGGTTCCGCCGAAAAGTGACGAGCCGGCCTGCGACAGGAAAGCAGTGACTGCACCTAAAAGTATGGCCAGTATGAAATATGATATGAATATGAAAAAGAGTCTTGAAGCCGTTTTGTTTTTCATAGTAAACCAGTCTCTTTCAGGAAGTCAGTATTATTCTGCCAGTTTTCCGTCACTTTTACATGAAGATGCAGCATAACAGGTCTGTCAATGAATTTCGCTATGGCCCTTTCCGAGTTTTCCCGCAGCTGTTTAAGCATTTTTGCACCTTTGCCTATTATAATGCCTTTCTGTCCTTCTCTTGCTACATGTATTATGGCGTGTATTTCATCAGGCCTGTCCGGAATTTCACGAAAACTTTCAATCTGTACAGCGGTTGAATACGGAATCTCCTGTGAAAAAATCCTGAAAATCTGCTCTCGTATTATTTCAGCCGCATAAAAACGTTCCCAGCGGTCGGTAATCTGATCCTGCGGATAATAAGCAGGGTGTTCAGGCAGGACTTTCTGAATGGCGCTGCGGAGTTTTCCGACATTGCTTCCGTTAAGTGCTGAAATGAAAAAAGTTTCGGTTACAGGAAGCAGTTTTCTGAAAAAATCTGCTGTTTCTTCCGCTATGGTTTTATCTGCTATGTCCATTTTGTTTATAACAAGAAACAGCGGGCATTTTAATTCTTTCAGTGGTTCAAAAAGCGGTAGTTTTTCTTCCGGCGGAAGAGAAGGCTCGGTCAGAAGCACAACGGCATCCCCTTCTTCGGTTGCGGCGCGTTTTATGGAATTTTCCATGGCTTTTTCAAATTTGTTGCGGGGTTTGAGAAAACCGGGAGTATCAACGAAAACAGCCTGGAATTTTTTTGCGTTAAGTATGCCTGTTACATTATTACGCGTGGTCTGTGGTTTGTCTGAAATAATAGATATACGCGTAGCGCAAAGCAGATTCATAAGTGTTGATTTGCCGGCATTTGGCAGACCGGTAAGAGGAATGAATCCGGCGCGGAAACCTGTGCTTGTTTTTTCTTCCATGGTTTATGTGTGTAATTCCTGATTTTTCATCAGGCGTTTCTATATTTTCTATTTAAGGTTTTATAATCTGCCACCGGATATTATGAACAGGAACAGAAAATATGTACAACAGCAACGGTGGCAGATTTATTTAAGATCTTCAGCGTAGGGCCACAGGATTAGGCCATAGAGGAAGCTGGGTGGCCTTGTCCTTTTTTCTGCTTTTTGCATCGCCTGTGAGCTCCTGGATGAAAATTTCTGCGCTGTATACTTTTGTTCCTGCCATAAGATGTCCGCCCCAGGATTTCCCTTCCATGTCACTTAAAATTATATGTGAGTGCGTCATGGGCCGGTCGTCGAAAAGGCTTATATCTCCTGCAAGCGAGAGCATTTCCATGTCTTCTTTTTTTACAATTTTGTTGTATTTTTTTGTTTTGTGATTATAAATTCCGAAAGTAGCCTGGTCCAGGGCTCCTATGCCCTGAATAATACCACATTCAATACCGTGGTGCAGGCAGAATGCCTCAAGTGTCTGCAGCAGGTCTTCTCCTTTCAGAATACTGAATAAAAAAGTCCGTCCTGTAAGATATGGTTTTTCCTGTGCCTGCATAAATCCTCCGCTGTCGTAGTGTATAATATAATATTTTATCAAATCAGGGCTCAATACTAAAAATTGTTCCATAATATTTTACCGCTTTCCCTGATTTGCATTGCCTCCGTCATAATACATATAATTTATACAGTTTGAACTACATGTCTGACATATTTGTTTCCATAATTATGAATTCAGACAGTATGGAGGAATAAATGAACGCAATTTACAAGGAACTCGGTTTTGTTAATACCCGCGAGATGTTCAAGAAGGCTATGGAAGGCGGATATGCTGTTCCGGCTTACAATTTCAATAATATGGAGCAGCTTCAGGCTATTCTTACTGCCTGTGTGCAGTCCCGCTCCCCGGTAATTCTTCAGATTTCCAAAGGGGCCCGCAATTATGCGAATGCTGACCTGCTCCGCTGGATGGGCCGTGGTGCTATTGAAATGATCAGAAAAATGAAAGAAGGTCCTGTACCAGTAGCCCTGCACCTCGATCACGGTGATTCCTTCGAACTCTGCAAAGACTGCATAGACAACGGATTCTCTTCCGTTATGATTGATGGTTCACATCTTCCCTATGAAAAGAATATAGAGCTTACAAAGCAGGTTGTGGATTATGCTCATCAGTTTGATGTTACTGTTGAGGGCGAATTAGGTGTCCTTGCCGGTATTGAAGATGAGGTTTCCGCTGAGCATTCACATTATACAGATCCGGCACAGGTTGAGGATTTCGTAAAACGCACCGGTGTGGATTCGCTCGCAATATCCATAGGCACAAGCCATGGCGCATATAAATTCAAAGTTAAACCCGGTGAGGAAGTTCCTCCGCTGCGCTTTGATATACTCGAGGAAGTTGAGCGCCGTATTCCCGGATTCCCGATTGTTCTGCACGGAGCTTCTTCCGTATTGCAGGAATATATTGAGATGATAAACAAATACGGTGGCAAAATGGAGAACGCTGTGGGTGTTCCTGCGGAACAGCTGCGCAAGGCTGCAAAATCTGCTGTGTGCAAAATAAATATTGATTCAGATGGACGCCTTGTTATGACTGCCATTATACGCAAAATTTTTGTGGAGAAACCCACAGAATTTGATCCGCGCAAATATCTCGGCCCGGCCCGTGAGGAGCTCATAAAGATGTACAAGAACAAAAATGAAAATGTGCTTGGCTCCGCTGGCCGCATTGCCTGACTGTTATTATAGACATCAGCCTGAAAACGCCCCTTAACACGAGGGGCGTTTTTTATTTACAATTTTATTATGTCTGATATACGGGATATTGTTATTGTCGGAGGAGGAGCATCAGGGCTTGCTGCAGCAGCAGAGGCGGCGCGCCTTGGGGCTGATGTGCTTGTAATTGAGAAAAACCATGTGGCAGGCCGCAAAATACTTTCCACTGGCGCTGGAAAATGTAATTTTACTAATGAGCATGTTGGCGTTGATGATTACAATTCTGCTGCGACGGGATTTCTCAATGAAGTTTTCAGTGTTATGCCCCCGCGTGAAATAATAAAATTCTTTGAAAACCTTGGGCTGCTGTGGACAAAAGGTGAAAAAGGAAAGATTTTTCCACGTTCAATGAAAGCACAGGACGTTGTTGATGTGCTTGTGAATGCTGCGGTGCGGAATGGGGCAGAACTAAGGCTGCTTACGCAGGTTTTTTCTGTTTGCCGTGGCAGAGATGGCATTTTCTGTATAGAGGCAGGCAGGGTGCCGCCACAATGGGAAAGAAAACAGAATAATATAAATGACTGTAAAGAGAAAAAGTGTGAAAAAATATATGCACGCAGGGTTATTGTTTCAGCTGGAAGTCCCTGCTGTGCGGGAATAGGAGGTTCCATGGCCGGATATCCACTGCTTGAACAGCTTGGCCACTCATGTGTGACTCTTTTTCCGGTAATAACTCCGCTTGCAGTACAGGAAAAATATATTAAGAATTTAGATGGTGTCCGGACAGATTGCTCCGTCGTTTTCAGAGATAAGCAATGTGGCAGTTTAGTGGCTGCCTCGGAGGGGGAGATTATTTTCTCAAGAGGTTTTCTTTCCGGTCCGCCGGTTCTTGACTGTGCGCGTAAGGTGCAGGAGGCCATGATGGTGGCTCCGGTTCAGGCTGAAATTGATTTTTATCCGGATTATTCATCTGCAGAGTTTGAGTCCCTGCTGAAAAAACGATACAAAATATTAATGACTGGCAAATCATTAAAAAAGGACAGGTCTCCGGTACTTTTTAGTGATTTCTCTGCCGGACTTCACAATGAAAAAATTATTAATCTTGCGGCCTTTCTTGCCGGAATAAAAACAGATATGCCACTTGATACTGTCAGGTCTGGTTCATTAAACCGTTTCGCAGAGATCCTGAAACATTTTACATTAAGTATTTCCGGCCCTGCCGGATTTGATGTGGCAGCAGCGGCTGCCGGAGGTGTTAATCTCGATGAGGTAGAACCGGGAACATTTGAATCACGCATAGTGCCGGGGCTGTATATAACAGGGGAAATTCTTAATGTAGATGGCCGTTCCGGCGGGTTTAATCTGCATTTCGCATGGACCTCCGGCCTGATAGCGGCCAGAGCTGCCTGTGCCGGGTAATAACATTGTTGGTTAAGGCTGTATTTGTTAATTAAGCCGCCTTAATTAATATGCGTGTATATATAATAAAAAAGCCCCGGAAACGGGGCTTTTTTATTATGCACTTATGACATTTTATTGTCTGTGCATAAGGAATGTGATTTTTTATAAAACAGCAGCGGCGGCTTTGTTTTTCTCCGGGGTTATATCCGGAACAAAACTCTTTTCCATAATGTTTTCATCAGCAGTACCGGCTCCATCTGCTTTTATATCTTTTTCCAGTGTGGGTATAGAATTACCTGTTGTGGGTTCTTCATTTTTCAGCGGATCTCCGGAAAATTCATCTTCCCCTTTTTCATTATCGCTGCTGTTTTTTTCATTCAGACTGTAAATAATAGGCAGTTTTTCCATAGGCAGGGAAAGTCTGCGCGCATAATAACCGCGGCCATTTTCCGCATCCGATACATAAAGGCTTATTATAAGTTCGCCTTCATCTTCTTTATAAGTTCCGCTGATTATGAAATTACCTGAATTTTTCAGAAGAGTGTTCTGCTGTGTTGTATCCACTGATACAGGTACGGCTGTGCCGGATTTCTCTGAAATATTCTCTGCAGCAGCTGGCCCTTCCGTGTCCTTTTTTACAGCTGCTGTTTCTTTCTGTGTTTTTACTGCATTTGTTTCCTTGTCTGTAGCAGTTTTATCAGGACTGTTTCTGGTTCCGCTGAATTTGAAATTGCTGTACGCAGTTACACGTCCGGGCAGACACTGTGCGAGAGAATTTCTCATTTCAGAGGCAATAAGACCTGAAAGTTCCTTGTTGTCCGAATATCCGTTTACAAAAGAGGAAACGGTAAATACAGCCGGTGCTTTTAGAAATTCGCTGGCCGCAATTTCTTTTGCCGCTGAATCAAATATTGCCTCAAAGCCTCCGGCATGTTTTAATGAAGGCAATCTGAAATTTCTGCCAGACGGACTGGTTATATAAACAACAATGGCCGCCACTATGAACATTCCTGTTATCCATAAGAATTTTTTCATCGCATTGCCCCCCTTTACTCGACAGCTTCCGGCAGCACGGTTTTCGGAAGATCTGTTCTCTTTATACTGATTCTTTCTGAAAACAGAATTATACCGTCGCAGGTTCTGATAACATTGATGTTTATTACAGCATATTCGCTGTCAAAATAGTAATTGCCGCTTATAAGATAATTCGCTTCGGCTTTTTTCGAGAATCTTTTCAGGTTTTCAAGATCCCTGAAAACATCTCTGCGCGTGGCTGATAATTCATTAAAAATCAGGTCAGTATTGTTTTTTATAAGCAGACGGCCTGGCATTTCCCGTATAAGGGCAATGCTTAATTCGTCTTCTATGGCGTAGCTTAGGTTAAGTCTCTGCGCAGTAGTTGTTTCGCAGAAATCCATAAAAGCAAATTTCGCATCTGCCGGAATATCCTCACTGTGAGCTATTCTTCTGCTTACTCTGGACAATTCGTCTTCAAGCGCGCTGTTTTTCTTTGCAGAAACTGAAACCGCCGGCATCATTGCCAGCACTGACAGCGCTGAAATCAACAATATCTTTTTTATATCCATAGATTCTGGTTTTACTAACCTCCTTGTGTCAGGAATATAGAATAATTATACAAATAAAAACATTCATGTTTTAATTTTGTTAAAATTATATACAGGAGCATTGCCATGGCAGAAATAAATGTACAGAAGGATAACGGTAACAATATAGGCGCGGAATATCATGCGGGCCTGAACTTAAACAGGGTCTCGTTAAGGAAAGCATCTCCCTGGCGGCGCGTACTGGCTTACCTGATTGATATAAACATTTCAAACGGTGCTGCCACTTTGATGCTGTGGGTTTCGGTATTGCTGGCGCAGAAAATGTCTGCTGGTCTTCATGTTCAGAGAATAATCTTTTCCGCTGGACTTTTTATTTATTTTGTAATAGGAAACTGGCTTTATTCGGCAAAATTCGAGGCCTCGCGTTTTCAGGCTACTCCAGGGAAAATTTTTCTGTTCTGCCGGGTAACAGATGAAAACGGGGGGAAACTCTCATTCTCTCTGGCTACAAAGCGCTTTTTTCTGAAAGTTGTTTCATTTTTAACGCTGGGCATAGCTTTTCTGCCGGCATTTTTCGGAAATGCCCCCCTGCAGGATATGTTTTCCGGCACGCAGGTTGTAGAAAAATAAAATCACTGAAGATTCAGTGTGTCATTCTGAAAATATACACGTAAATGCCAGCCTTAAATGGCATGAATTGTGACAGAAAACTGCCGTATACTCATATGGTGGCAGAATAATATACGTAGTAATGACGTGTTTCTGAATGTTCAATGGGAAATAATGAAAGATTTTTTTGAAAACATAAGAACAAAATGGAATATTGCCGTTTCACCTGTTTTCGCCAGGGAAGTGCGTGCTTTTGCCGGGCTTGAAGTATTCTGTGTGTCTGTCAGTGTTTTGACGCTGTTGTGGCTGGCGGTGTCCGTAATCATGTCATTCGCCGGCTGCGGGCAGGGTAATGCTGCACAGTCTTTTCTTGGTGTACTGCTTTCCGCGGCTGTAGGTTATCTTACCAATTATCTGGCCATAGAAATGCTTTTCAAGCCTTATGAAGAAGATAAAAAACATCTGTTTTCAATACTTACCCTTGGCTACTGGCGTCAGGGACTTATACCTAAAAACAAGCATAAAATAGGAGTGAAAACCGGAGAAGTTGTCGGAGGACGGCTTCTGAATGCGGAAAAAATAGCTGATGAATTATGCAGCATGGCAGGCGGATTTCTTAAGAAAAAAGATATTATTTCAAAATTCAGGGAATATCTGCGCGACGCGCTTGTGAAACATGAAAAGCAGATGGTGGAATACCTTGCCCCACGTATTGAAAAGGAGATTTCAGGTGTATCACGAAGTATTCTTACACCTGAAAAAATACAGGATTTTGTAATTGAAAATGTAATGCCGTTTATAACGAAAGATTCCACACGTGAGACAATAGCCGGTTATGTGGCAGGTTCACTGAAGGAACGTGTGCCTGGTCTTGTGGAAATGATAAGGGAAGAACTGAAAATAAAGGCGGCAGAGTACATCAGAACCAACTGGCCTATAATTTCAGGTGCTGCTGATGCCGTGGCAGCAGGTCTTGTCATATTTGTGGACTGGGGTTATGTACGCAGCGTAATAAAAGAAAAGATTTCCGGCGGGGAATTCTGTAGCATGTTAAAGGAGGAGATTTCGAAACTTGGTGAGAATCTGACATTATGGCTTGCCTCACCCTTGGGCAGGGCCAGAATGGAGGAATTCACTGCGGATATGCACTGTGCCATAGAAAAATACCTGCATGAAAATCTTGCGGATATGCTTTTCCGCCTCGCGGATGGCCTTGCTGTCTCTGAAGAACTATGGCACTGGCTGGAAACTGAAATGCTTCCTTCGGTGAGGGAAAGAATAGAAGAATTCATAAGATGTGAAGGCAAGGATATTATTCTTGAAAAACTTGATCTCGAAAACAGAATTTCAAAGGAAATAGACAGTCTGAAGATGGACGAATTTCATAAAGTGATAAACGATGTGGCGGCTGAAAATCTTGGTGCCATACAGGTTATCGGCTGGATTCTCGGACTTGTCATAGGTCTTGTACAGCTGATTTTGTAATCAGGTCATAAAGTAGTAGAATTTATATACAGATTTTATTATAAAAGAGGTTTTATTATGGAAATTTCTCCCTTGCAGAAAGCCCGCCTTCAGTACAATCCCAAGCTGCCGCCAGCGCTTAAAAACGGTGTGCTTTCATTGAAACATGTTCTTGGCGGAAAAACAGAATCTGTAGCCGACCAGGAACAGATAAGCAGAATTTTTGAGCATACCTATGGAAAACCTGTTGTCACTTTTGAGGCTTCGGAAAACAGTAAAACTGCCAAAGCCATAAACGTCGGTGTTATCCTTTCAGGTGGACAGGCTCCCGGCGGACATAATGTCATTGCCGGCCTTTTTGATGCTCTTAAAGCAGCTGACGCCTCAAGCCGGCTTTACGGATTTTTAGGCGGTCCCTCCGGACTTACCGACGGCAAATATATAGAGATGACTTCTGAATTCGTGAATGCCTACCGCAATACCGGAGGCTTTGATATTATAGGTTCAGGACGTACCAAACTTGAGACAGAGGAGCAGTTCAACAAGGCATGGGACGTCTGTAAAAAGCTTAACATTTCTGCCATAGTCATAATCGGCGGTGACGATTCCAATACCAATGCGGCGCTTATGGCCGAATGGTTTGTGAAACATAATGCCGGAATTCAGGTTATAGGATGTCCGAAGACAATTGACGGCGACCTGAAAAATGAACAGATTGAAATTTCATTCGGCTTTGATACTGCAACAAAAACTTATGCTGAGCTTATCGGAAATATAGAACGCGATGCCAATTCCGCAAAGAAATACTGGCATTTCATTAAGATTATGGGCCGCAGTGCTTCTCACGTTGCTCTTGAAGCCGGACTTCAGACACAGCCTAATATCACCCTTATTTCCGAGGAAGTGGCAGCAAAGAAGATGTCACTTGCGCAGATAGTGGATTATATCGCTGATATTATCGTCCGCCGTGCGGAAAATGGGAAGAATTTCGGAATTGTCATTGTCCCGGAAGGTCTTATAGAGTTCATTCCGGAGATGAAAACGATGATTTCAGAACTTAATGATCTTACACATGAACTTGAGAAGGATGATAAATACACGTCCGCTCCTCAGGGTGATAAATTTACGATAATAGAGAAAGCTCTTTCCTCTGGAAGTGCAAAGGTTTTCGAATCCCTGCCGGATGGAATAAAGGCACAGCTGCTTATGGACCGTGACCCACATGGAAATGTGCAGGTTTCCCGTATTGATACAGAAAAACTTCTTATAGCCATGCTGGAAAAGAAACTTGCCGCCATGAAGAAAGCCGGAACATACAAAGGAAAATTCTCCACACAGTCTCATTTCTTCGGATATGAAGGCCGTTGCGCTTTCCCGTCAAACTTTGATGCTGATTACTGCTATTCCCTTGGATACAATGCTTTCGCGCTTGTAAGCGGAGGATTTACAGGATATCTGTCATCAGTGCGTAATCTTACAAAACCCGCTACAGAATGGATAGCCGGAGGCATTCCGCTTACCATGATGATGAATATCGAAAAACGCAAAGGGGAAAACAAGCCTGTTATAAAGAAAGCCCTTGTTGAACTTGACGGACCGGTTTTTGCCCGTCTTGAGAAGAATAGGGAAGACTGGGCCATGAATGACCGCTATCTTTTCCCTGGAGCTGTTCAGTATTTCGGTCCTGCAGAAGTATGTGACCGTACTACCGTAACAATTCAGCTGGAACATCAGAAATAAAAATTACACTGACTGAAGAAGAAAAAAGCCCGGTTTAACAGACCGGGCTTTTTCATGTAAATATTTTATCTGTGCTTACAGTTGATTATTGTGTCTTTATGCAGACAGTTTTATTCTATGGTAAGAATATCTGCGAAACCAGTCATCTCAAACACTTCCATAATAGTGTCATTGACATTACGTATTGTCATACTGCCCTGTTTGTTCATTATTTTCTGGGCTGAAAGGATAATGCGCAGACCGGCAGAAGAAAGATATTCCAGTTCCTTAAAGTCGAGAATAAGGGATTTTACTCCGCCTAATGATGATTTTACCGTGTCTTCAAACTGCGCGGCTGTGGAATTATCCAGTCTGCCTTTAAGTGATATTGCAAGTTCGCTGTCTTTCTGTTCCTTTGTTATTTCCATAAATCTGTTCTTCTCCTGATTATATAGTATATTTTTTAGCGGTATTCCATGTAATATTTTTTATCTGTTTTTATCTGCTTTTTTGTAAGGCTTTACAAGATTCTCCATAATAAAACTTTTCATTCCCGGTTCCATTTTATGCAGTTCTCCGAAAAACATTGCTTTCATTGCGGCATATGGAAGCATTGTCCTGTGAACTTCTGCCTGTTTTTCATCTGTGTCCGCACCGAAATAGAATTCCGCAAAATGGCTCCAGAATTCTTTCATAAGTGCTGATTTGCAGTGGAAAAGGTAATCACACAGCCTGTCGTTTGAACAATTCAGACAGAAATATGTAGCCCCTAAATCCATGAGCGGGTATCCATAGCAGAAATCTGCCATATCTATAAATACAGGCTCATTTTTTGTGAGTATTATGTTTCCAGGATGAAGGTCTCCGTGAATGCAGGTATCCGCATCTGGCATTTTTTCAATAAATTCCCACATTGGCTTTTTTTCTTCTTCAGTAAAATTTTCTGATTTTTTCAGTGTTTTATAATATATGTCTTTTACTGACGGAAAAAACGATGTGTCACATTTTGTCGAGTGAAGTTTTCTGCACATATCCGTGAAAATGCGTGCGTATTCACGTACTTTTCCCGGCTCATTTGAAACTGCTCTTGCTATTGAGATCTTGTCTGTTATCCTCTCGAATGTAAGTCCGTTTTTTCCATTGCAGGAAACAATCTGGCCTGTCAGCGGGGTGTTTATTCCGCATTTTACCGCAGCCTGAACAATATTCTTTTCATGCTCTATGTTTTTTAGCGGTATAAAACCGTTGTAAAGTTTAAGCATTGAGTCATTGTCCTCGTTATTATATGTGACAGCGGTAAATCCTTCTCCTGACTGTTTCCAGCCGTTCAGTGTTATCTGCTGTGGCTTTAGTGATGTGTTAAGGAAGTATGTAAGTCCGGCACTGTTCATTTTTTTCGCAGTAACCGCTTTAAGGTTCACTATTGAGAATTTAAGACCTGTCATGTAAGCGTTCAGTATGGCGCGCATTCCGGAGAATGTTATATCACCGGCCATATCAAAATCGAAAATATGGAAGGAGTTTTTATCAAGAGATTTAAGAAAAGGGGCAATATCCTCTCCGAAAATCTTTCCGCGGAAATAATGACGGTTTCCTTCGCTTTTTACAGAAAATTTCCTGCAGGCTTTAAGGAAAACATCGTCAACAAGATATTCAAATTCCATGTATGGCCTTGTGTCTTTGAGCTCTGAAAGAACTTCGACAAGGCGGCGGTAATGCCATTCGTGTTCATATGGGTCTTTGGTGTGAAAGCGCTCCCAGAGTCTGTCTCCGCATACATCGTAGTCAGCTGCTATGGTGCGCATATTTGAGAGTTTGTCTCCCAGTGCTACGATTTTTGTTTCACGGTCTGCTTTCAGCAGTCTGTTCATGGCCTTTTCTTTTCTGGCGTGCCAGGTTTCTTCTTCCCTGCCGGGAATTTTTTCTTCTGTTTCGGTGTCCACAAGTCTGGCCACCCTGTCTCCAAATTCCCTGCGTATGTCTTCAATAGTGGTGTCTGTGTCTTCAACAACATCATGCAGTGCTGCGGCTGCTATAAGTTCCTGATCTGAAGTCATTGAAGACACAATAGCGGCTACTTCTGCCGGGTGTACTATATATGGAATTCCCTTTCCCTTGCGTTCAATGCCCGAATGAGCTTTTACAGCGAATATTAAAGCCCTGTCAAGAATATCCGAATCTATTTTCTTTCCGGCCATTTATTTTTCCTCTTTTATTATGGCAAGCTTTTTTGCCTGCTGCAGTGTTCTTCTGGCGCGTTGTGCGTTCCGTGGCTGTTTGCCGTAAAGCTGGTCGTAAAACCATTCCAGCCCTTCAAGCCCTCTGCCCTGTTTCAGAATATGTACTATGCAGAGATTCTGTATGCCTATGTTTGAAGAGATTATATCAAGATCAGTACCGCCTATCTGATGCAGTGCAAGCTGATAGGCATTTTCAACATTGTTCCGCAGGAATCTGTCCAGTTCTCCTATTGTTTTAATGCCCATGTTTACGAGAATTTCAAAGTATGGGCGTATACTTACCTTTTCTATTTCAGCATTGTTTATTGAGGCTATTTTTTCATTCAGCGGGTCAAAAGGGCCAAGTTCCGTATAATTGCGGAAACTGTCCCCGTTCAGAGGAATATCTTCGAAAGAACCGTTTTTAACCAGTGTGCGTATTTTCCGGCGGTATTCATCCAGATCGGTTCTTATATTCTTGAATTCCTCGTCTGCTATCTCCAGGAGTCCGGCCAGACGGGAAAGCGCGCGCAGGTATTCAACCGGCACTTCCACATTTGTTTTATAGCCGGTGTCATGGTATATGGAAGCCCAGGCATGCTGCAGTACTGTGCGCATCTGCAGTTCAAAAGGTATTTTATTCAGCTCCGGCATTTCAGGGTCCGAATATATGTTTTCCGGAATCCTGCATATATAGTGTAGCGACATGTACCCAAAACGGTCATGCGAATACATCTTCCTCTTATCCACGGAATTGTCCCAGTCTATGTCGAATATCTGCTCCGCAAGCGCGGCAATCTTGTCAACCTCGTTGCTATAGAAAGTTATGACTCTTATGCCTAAAAGATCTGTTATATCCGTTATAGTGCGGTATTTCATCCCTTTCAGCTCAAGTTTTCCGGATAGACTCTGGGCAGTCTTTATTCTTGACGAGATACTGCTTACAAAAAGACCATTTTTTCTTATGCTGTCGTTTATCAGTTTTAAAACAATATCTTTCAGTTTCCGGTAAACCGGCAGGCTTTCCTTGAACTGCTCAAGAAGCAGCTGTGAATGCGGATCCATTAGATTTTCTCCATAATTTCAGAAAGTAATCATATATATTATATATAAATGTGAATTAATAATCTAATGCCGGTATCTGTATTTTCAGCTGATGTACAGTATTTAACCTTTATGGCACCGTATGAAAAATGCTATTTTAGATAAATGACATATATTTATTGTACTGTCAGACCGCAGAACTGGCAGATGTCTTTGTATTATATTGATCCATACGGTACGGCAGTGCCGGGAGAATATGTGTTTGTACCTCTGGGAAGTTCTAATATTATTGCTCCGGGCATAGTTGAGAAAACGGAAGTTTTTGATGAAAGCATGGTTCCGTACCCTGTAAAGTTTACCAAGAATATTCTGGGACCTGCAACAGAGGAAGCGTATAAAAAAGCCGCAGTACGGGATGAAAATATCATCGGAAACGGGCCGAAACCAGCCGGATACTATGAAGAAATCGAACCATCTGACTGTATAGATGATCTTGCACGGTTCCTTAAAGATTTCAGCATAGAAATATGTGAGCGTGAAACAATGCCGGATTCTTTTCTGCAGAACAGCGTGCTTCCTGGTTCAGAAACCGTGATAACAGTTAAAAATCCGATGAAAGGTGAAAATCTGGAAATTATACTGTCGGAAGATTTTACAGTGAATTTTGCGGGCTGGAGCACATGTTTCTGTGCATACAGATATGACTATGGTCTGCTGAAAAACAAATTAAAAGCAGTTTTCGACAATGAGGAAGCAGCTCTTGCAGTATACAGCAGTACTGGCGGACAGTGGTGCGGATGTGGTATTGTTTCAAGGAAGGAGACAGAAGATTTCGGCCTTTACGGTCTTACCGGCAAGTTCCTTGGCCGCGCATATCTTGACTCTTATCTTAAGGTCCGCGGGGGGGAAGCTGTGCTTACATTCTGGAATCCGGCACTGAGCCGCAGAATGGTATTTAATGAAGAAAGCGGATGTGGCAGCCGGAAAGAATAAATAATGGTTTCCGGGAGGAATTGCTTTTTGAACTTCCGGAAGAAAAAAAAGCAGCTGGAAGCGTACTATGGAATCCATGGCACGGCTGCAGGAAATACAGTGCCGGCTGCGCAAACTGCTATGTATACCGCATTGACAGATCTCATGGCAAAGATGCCTCATTAGTAAACAAAACAAAATCCTTTTCACTTCCGCTGGAAAAAAAACGCGGTGGTCATTACAGAATTCCGTACGGAAGTTTTGTTTATACCTGTTTCAGCTCGGATTTTTTTCTTGATCTGGCAGACGAATGGCGGCCTCAGGTATGGGAGATGATGCGTCTGCGTGCTGATTTGAGATTTTTCATTATTACAAAAAGAATTTCCCGCGCCTCATCGTGTCTTCCTGTTTTCTGGCATGAAATTAAGGAACGTGTTGATATTGCCTGCACAATTGAAAATCAGAAAGAAGCTGACAGCAGGCTTGATATTTACAGGAATTTTCCTGTATGCAGGCATACCATTATATGTGAACCTCTTGTGGGACCTGTTGTTTTCTCTTCTCTTGAAGGCATAGATAAGGTGTCTGTTGGGGGGGAATCCGGGCCGGATGGCAGGCTCTGCTCTTTCAGCTGGGTGCTTTCGCTCCGCCGGCAGTGTCAGGAATCCGGAGTATCTTTTTTCTTCAAGCAGACTGGTACAAATTTTGAAAAGGAAGGGAAAGTATACCATATTCCGCGTGCGCTGCAGCAGCCACAGGCCTTAAAGGCTGGAATAAACCTTCCATAATCCACTTAAACGCAGAGTCTTATTCAGCTTCCTGAATATTTCTGCGGGGTTCTTTTGTCCCAGTTTATGTCTTTTTTTTTCACCGAGGCGGGAGAGCCTGCTATAAGCGTGTTTCTTACAGTGAATTTTTTTGTTACGACCGAAGCTGCCCCTATAATACTGTCACCGGCAATCTGTGCGTTTTTTGTAAATGTTACCCTTTCTCCTATCCATGTATGCGGGCCTATAATAACAGGTGAAGAGGGATAATTCAGCAGCCTTCCCGTTTTGCAGTCCGTTACTGCGTGGCCGTCGCCAAGTATCTTTATATGTTTGGCGGCAAGACAGTCATCTCCTATTATAACTGTATTTCCGAACAGGGAAAAGAGAATATCAACAACGTCGCAGTTCCGGCCTATTACAATTCTGTTTCTGTTTTCATGACAGTAAAATTCATATCTGCCACTACATCCAGGATACAGACATATGAAATTTCCTTCACCGTTAAAGAAATCTGCTTTTATATGCAGTTCCCTTCCATTGTTTTTTTCAGGCAGGTAAATGAGGATCCTGTTGTTTCTTCCTGTATTTCTGTATATTTTTACATGGATATTTCCAGGCAGTTTCCACACAGGAACAGTTTTCCCGGCCCCGTTTTTTCCTTTTTCATTATTTTCTTCCTGTACTGCTTCTCCGCGTATCAGGTCCTCATGGTTTATAATATTCACATACAGGGAGCCCTCACTTAATTTCATTTTTTCAGGCAGGATGGAGTTTGCCATTTTGTAAAAAACAAACATGAAAAATGATTTCAGATGCATATGAATTTATGCTTTTAAGCTCTACATATTACAGTTTCAGGCCCATCGTAAATATGTTTTTATTATCTTTTCTTTCATATCTGACCAGGTCCATGGATTTTTTTACTATAAAAATTCCTAACCCGCCTATTTTTCTTTCTTCAGCTGAGAGTGTTATGTCTGGATCGTCTTTTTCAAGAGGATTATACTCTATGCCGGTATCCTCGAAAATCACTTTTAACATTCCGTCCTCAATTGTTACAGTAATATCCGCATTTCCAGGTTCCTCATAGGCGTATCTGGCTATGTTGGAAAAAATCTCCTCAGCGGAGATAAGCAGTTTCATTGTCCGTGGCTGCGTAAGACCTGCAGCTTCGCTTTTCTGCTCAAGGAAAGCCGAAATATTATCCCATTCATCAATAGAGGCTTTGAAATTTCTTTTCTCGGACAGTACCGTTTTATCCTGTTCGGCAGAATTGCCTTTTTCCTGCCGGCTTCCGTCCGGTTCATTCTTCACATTTTTTGCTTCAGGAGTATTTTCCGGTGTTTGCATTTCCTGTAAATCTCCCATATAAGAAAGTTCCAGCATTGTAATATCGTCGGCCTGTGGCGCTCCCTCGGAGAATTGGTGCAGTTGTTTCCTGACGGTTTCCAGTGTCCCTGCCGAATCGGTATTGACCGGTTCACTGTTTAGTGTCTGTTTCAGGCGCTCATTGCCGAAAAATTCATTTTTCATATTCTGTGCTTCTGTAACACCATCTGTATAAATAAAGATACGGTCTCCAGGTTCCATTTTGAAAGAACCTGTTCTGTATTTAACCGTATCCATAACAGCGAGAGCGATATTTCTCAGAGGTTTTAGAAATTCATACCTGCCATTATGCTGCAGCAGTGGGGGATTATGTCCCGCATTTATATACTCAACTGTTCCGTTTTGCAGATCGATAATAGCCATGAAAATTGTAACGAACATTTCTGCTGCGTTATTTTCACATAGCACTGCATTGGCTTTGTTGAATATCTCTGCGAGCGACTGGCCGCTTAAATATGAGACCATGTTTTTAAGCATACCTTTTGACATCATCATAAACAGCGAAGCCGGAATACCTTTGCCTGAAACATCTGCTACGGATATGACATATTTATTTTCTCCAAGATAAAAACAGTCATAGAAATCTCCTCCAACTTCTTTGGCCGGGTGCATTAAGGCAGATATGGAGAAACGACGGTCATTTGGAAATGTACGTGGAAGTATTGACTTCTGTATGCGGCTGGCTGTTTCCATTTCAACGGAAAGTTTCTGCTCAAAGGCGTAAACCTGTTTTTCCCGGTCAATGTAAGTGATAAGGTTATCTTTCATTTTTCTGAAAGCCGAGGCAAGTCTGCCAATTTCGTCCTTGCCGTACAGATTAGGAAATTTCGCATTGAAATTACCTGAACCGTATTCCTGGGCCACATCAGCAAGTTTCTTAAGGCTTCTTGAAATGTCTCTGCTTAATTTTGTTACCGCAAACGATAGTATCAGCAGTGTCAGGCCGCTGGAGAGCAGCAGTTTAAGATTCAGTGTACGCATTTTGGCAAAAAAATCATGTTTTGAGAATACAAGACATACCCCCCAGTCAAGATTTGGTATGGGAGCATAAAATACCAGAACAGAATCTCCCTTCACTATGGTGGATTTTTCCATATCAACCATTCCGCTTTGTCCCTTGGCCATTTTATTGCCGATAAATTCAAGCTCTTTAAGACCGGTTTCCTTTGCAAGCTGGAATATGGTTTTATGCATTACTATTTCCGGATCCGGGTGATATATGTAAAGTCCTTTTTTTGAAAGCAGCAGGGCTTTTCCGCTGCCTTTGAATTTGATTTCCTTGAAATATTTCTGTAGACTGTTGAGATCTATTGTAAGCCCCAGAACACCGTCAATATCCGGACTTCCGTTATTTACCTTAAATGGAACTGAAAAGGTTACGAGCGTGGGCATATCAGGTTCGTCATCGGCTATATATGGTTCTGTCCAGTGCTTGCTTTTTTCCTTCAGTGTCCAGTTAAGCCATTCTCTTTTATTATATATTTCACACTCAGCGCCCTGATGTGAGCTTGTCTCTCTTGTGACGTGATCGACTATATTTATTCTTGCCGGCTGGTTTCCCTTAGGCAGATAGTAAATGAACAGGTTATGGAAAAAAACTTTTTCCGGGTCTACAACACCCATAAGGTGACGTGAACTACGTTCAAGCATTTCCAGAGACTGAACTTTGGAATTTTCCATATGATACTTGATCAGTGTGGTTGTAATTTCTGTGCGTTTTATCGCATCATCCATTCTGTCTGTAATATCCTCAACCGTTTCTGCAGCTTCAGAAAATATCTGCGATTGCAGCAGTGGAACAATGTGGCTGAACATTGAGAATGAGATTACCAGAAAAGCCGTAAGCAGCAGGGAAATCAATATAATGTTAAGGCGTAAGGCAAAAGGAAGATCGAAAAGCCAGTGTCTGAATTTCTGTCCAAGTTTTTCCATAATGATAACTTTTATACTATCAAAAAAAAAACTTTTTTCATAATGTGTAATTTTTTGATATTTTTTTTGTAAAATTTAAACAGTAACAGAGTTAATACGTAAAATCAGTCAGACAGGAGGAAAAATGTTTTTTTACATAGTTCTTGCAGTCGCCGTGGTATTCGCATTCATGGCGGTAAAAACCGTGCCTCAGGGCATGGAGTATACGGTTGAGCGTTTCGGCAAATTTACGCGTACGCTGAAACCCGGACTTAATATTATTATGCCCGTGGTTGACGGTATAGGAAGTACCGTAAATATGATGGAGCAGGTACTGGATATTCCCAGGCAGGATGTCATTACCAAGGATAATGCCATGCTTTCCGTTGACGGAGTTGTGTTCTATCAGGTTATGAATGCAGCCAAGGCCGTTTATGAGGTAAGAAATCTTCATGTGGCTATTTCAAACCTTGTTATGACAAACATACGTACAGTCATGGGCTCCATGGAAATGGACGAACTGCTTAGTCAGCGTGATGTGATTAACCGCAAGCTGCTTGATGTCGTTGACAAGGCGACAGACCCTTGGGGTGTAAAAGTAACCCGTATAGAAATACGTGACATAACTCCGCCGCGTGATCTTGTTGAATCCATGGCCCGCCAGATGAAAGCGGAAAGAGACAAACGTGCACAGATACTCGAGGCCGAAGGTCTCCGTCAGTCGCAGATTCTTAAAGCCGAAGGTGAAAAACAGGCTGTTGTTCTTGCGGCTGAAGCACAGCGGGAAGCCGCATTCCGCGCCGCAGAGGCCCGTGAAAGACAGGCTGAAGCTGAAGCCAAGGCCACACAGGTTGTGTCCGATGCCATAGCAAAAGGCAATATCAATGCCGTTAACTATTTCGTGGCCCAGAAATATGTAGAGGCAATACGCGAGATAGGTGCTTCAAAAAATTCCAAGACAATAATGCTTCCTGTTGAAGCCACCAGCATACTCGGTTCCATAGCCGGAATAGGAGAGATTGCTAAAGAGGCTTTTAAAAATAATAGCGGTAAAGAGAAAAAGGACTGACGGCGATGCCTGAAATAGCGGTAAACTACTGGTTCTGGCTTTCTCTGGGCCTGCTTCTCATAGTGATTGAAATGGTGGTTCCGGGAGTGTTTTTCCTGTGGTTTGGCATAGGTGCTTTCGCTACCGGAATAATAGCCCTGATATGCGGCGGGCTTGCCATAAAATATCTCACCGCAATTTTTGCTATCCTCTCGGTAATAGCTATCTATCTGGGCCGTAAATATTTCAAACCCGGTATGGAAATAAAAAACGGCCTGAATGATAGTAACTCGAAATATACCGGTAAAGTAGTAAAAGCCAATGGCGATTTTGAGAACGGGCAGGGCAGTGTAATACTGGGCGATACGGTATGGCAGGCTGAATCAGATGATACAGTTCTTTCCGGGCAGGCTCTTACCGTAACCGGTGTCAGGGATTCGGTACTTAAAGTGGCTCTGCTTAAACCAGGAAAGAAAGCGGAGACCGTTCCGGAAAGCGGAAATAAGAAAAATGCCGGAGATACTGCCGGTACAGCAGACTGAATCCATGCTGTTATGCCGGACGGTTTCGTCCGGGCACGGGGGAGCGGTTAATACCGCCCCCCGTTTTGAAATTATGATAATACAGATTTTATTATAGTTCCGGATTTTGAATGTTTTCTAAAAAATTTAAAAGTTGATTTATCTATGCAGAATCTTATTGAAATAACCGATTATCTCAAGGAAAAGGGCGCGCGCTTTGCCGATGCCCGCGAACATCTGGTGCGTGACCGTACCCTTACTACTGAAAATATGCGCATAAGTGGTCTTAAGGAAAAAGAGACTTCAGGTACAGGAATAAGAGTTCTGTATGAAAACGGGTGGGGATACTCATCAACAAAAGATAACTCAATAGACGGATTGAAAAAGGCTGCCGATGAGGCGCTTGAACTGGCGAAAGCAGCGGACAGCATAGCTTCCGAAACAGTGGAATATGCCTATGAGCCTGTTCATCTTGACAGATTCGTCACAAAAATACAGATAGATCCTTTTCAGGTGGATCCTTCCGAACAGGCCTCGCTGCTTCTTCAGGCTTCGAGGAAAATGCTTAAGGCCAGGGATATTTTCAAGACGATAGGCTATGTTTATTTTAAAAGGCAGAACAGAAAATATGCCAGTACGGATGGTTCGCAGATTGAAACAGTGCTGTACTCGGTTCTGCCGCTTATGATGGCTGTGGCAAAGGCAAACGGGGATGTAAAAAGCCGTACCTGGATGCCGAATGCGTGCAATGCCGGATACGAATATTTCAGGGAACTGCCTTTTGAGAAAAATGCTGAAAGAATAGCGGCACAGGCCCGTGAGCACTGCTTCGCCAGACCGTGCAGCGAAGGGAAAACGAATCTGATTCTGGATCCACTGAATCTTTCTCTTACAATGCATGAATCAGTGGGCCATCCCACAGAACTTGACCGTGTTCTGGGCTATGAGGAATCATGCGCCGGCCGGAGTTTCGCCACATTGGAAAAATTAAAAAATTTCCGCTATGGCTCTGATCTTGTTACATTTATAGCAGATAATACCATGGAAGGCGGTCTGGCAAGTTATGGTTATGATGATGAGGGCGTCAAATGCCAGAAATGGAAAATGATAGATGAAGGAATACTTGTAGATTACAGTACACCGAGGGAACTTGCAGCCAGAACCGGAAGAGAACGCGCCAATGGAACAACCCGTGCCGAACTGTATAATAATGTTCCTATAACCCGCATACCGAACCTCTATATGGCTCCTGGAGAAAAAATTCTTTCAAAGGAACAGATAATAGCAGATACCAAAGACGGGATTTATATAGAGGGACGCGGAACATTCAGCATAGACCAGATGCGCCTGAATATGCAGTTCGGTGGGGATGCTTTCTGGGAAATAAAGAACGGGCATATAACAGGAATGCTTAAGAATGTTGTTTATAATGCCATTTCCTATGAGTTCTGGCGCAGCTGCGATGCCGTAGCCGATGCAAGGGAATTTGAGAAGGCCGGTTTTATAAGCTGTGGAAAAGGTGATCCCATGCAGATAGGCCAGATGACCCACGGTGCCAGTCCCGCACGTTTCAGAAATATAATGGTAAGGAGGGCAAAATAATGAAAGAATTAAAAAAAGGCATAAGAAGCATACTGTCAAAGCCTTCCACCGATCATCTTGTAATCAGCCCGGTGCAGAAGGATATTCACTTTATACGGTTCTCAAACAATAGTGTTAACCGCGAGAATCTTTATGAGAGAAAAGTATCAACTTCCATAGAGGCCGGTGTAAATGGAAGAACTGCTGTTCTGGTTACAGACGGACTTTATAAGGAGGATCTGGAGCACACAGCCGCGCAGGCCAGAATGACCGCTGAACTTATGCCGCAGGATCCAGAATATATGCCGCCGGTTGCCAAAGAGGAGACCGAAGGGCTAAAGACAGTTTCAGTAGTACCTGAATTAATACCGGTAGATGAAAGATATGCCCTGCTGGCGCAGATTTTTGCGAAAATGAAAAATGCCGGGCTTAAAGCCTCCGGCACCTTCGTTTCCACAATAGCAGAACACGCTGTTTTCAATACGAGAAAAGTTGCACTTTCCCATTATTCCATGGAATATGCACTTAATGTTACCGCATTGAGCGGAAATGGAACATTCAAGGATTTTTACTACGGTACTGATTTAAGAAAACTTAATCTTGAGAAATTTACTGAAAATCTTATTGTTAAGGCATCGCTTGCATCAAAAGTAAAATCAATGGATGCCGGCAGATATACCGTTGTTCTTGCTCCCGCGGCGGTAGCGGAGCTTATGTCTTTCTTTGCGTGGTATAATTGCGACAAAAAGAAAATAGATGAGGGAATATGCGGTTTTTCATCGAGGGTTAATAAAAATATTGCCGTAAGTAATTTTCATTTTTACAGCGACCCGTATGCAGAGGGAATGAGGCTGAATCCTCCGTTTGATGCAAAAAGCGGTGCGCCATGCCGTCATGTGGAGCTTATAAAAGACGGGCGTTTTCAGGAAGCTTTCTGTACGCGGTATTATGCCAGGCAGCAGAGGCTTACGCCATGTGGCAGTGGGCTTGGAAATACAAGATATAATCTTACGGCTGACGGTACGGACAGAACAGCGGAGCAGATGATAGCGGATATAGACAACGGACTTTTCATAAACAGTTTCTTCTATATACGGAATGTTGATGAAATGGATGCCGTATTCACAGGAATGACCCGGGATGGAGTGTTCCGCATAAAGAATGGAAAAATAGTTCATGCCGTAAATAATTTCCGTTTTAATCAGAATATGTTTGAGATGTTTATGAATATTCTGGATATCGGAGAGGCGGAAAATACAGAATTCGGGCGTTTCCCGTATTTAACCGTAAAAGATTTCTGCCTTGTAAGCAGAACGGAGTTCTGAAAAACAGAAAGTTCCGTTATAATATTTGTTGAGGGAAAAATTATGGAAATTGACAAGGAACAGCTTAAGGAAAATGCAGAGAATTTAAAGCAGTCGGGAGCGGAAGTAGGAAAAATGCTGGCGTGGATGGCCAAAACCTTTTTCGCTGATAAGAAAAAAGCCATGCCCGATCTTTGCGAAGGTCTTATCTCACAGGGAAAATGGGGCCGTATTTATGCATCGGCAATGATAAAAAAGCATATTACCACAGATAATATGGAAGTTCTGCCTTTTCTTATAGAGGCATTAGGGGACAGCGAAAAACAGGTTGTGGTAAATGCTGCAGCAGCTATAGCGGCCTTTGGAAACAATGCCGGATTTGCCGTACTGGCCCTGAAGAACTGTGCGGAATCTGCCATGGAAGATGAATGCAGAAACGCTGCGGAAGCTGCACTCGCCGCTACGGGCAGCGAGATTTCCGCAGGATTTGCTGCTGCGGTACAGCACCTTAAGAATCCTAATCCACATGTGCGCAGATACAGTGCAGACATTATAGGTACATTAGGCGTGGCCGCAAGAAATGCCGTTCCTTTCCTTAAGGAGGCCGCACAGGATGAAGATGCCTCTGTGCGTGCCGGTGCCATAAAGGCTTTGGGAAATATGGGAAAATATGCCGCTCCTGCCGCCTCCGTAGTGGTTGAAAGAATTACTATAGATGATGACATTGAGGTAAAGCAGGAAGCAGCCATGGCACTTATCAATATGGGACCGGAAGTCCCCGGTGTAAAAGAATCCCTGGTGGAGATAGCTTCCGGAAGTGACAAGGATTTAAGTGAGTTTGTACTTGGCAATATAGGAAAATTCGGCGAGGATGCTTTGCCTGTTCTTGTAAAAGCACTTCGCGAGGGTACAATTACCCAGAAACGCAAGGCCTGCCAGTCTCTCGGAGATATGGGCGCTGCCGGCAAGGATGCCCTTAAATATCTCTCTGACGCTCTTATGTCAGATGACGCGCTGTTAAGAGGGCTGGCAAAAAATTCCATGCACAAAATAAAAAGCCAGACAGGAATAATCTGAATTTAAGGAGAATTTATTATGATAATAGTCACAGGCGGAGCTGGTTTCATCGGTTCCAATATAGTCGCAGAACTTGAAAAACGTGGTTACAGGGATATAGCTGTTATAGACTGGCTTGGCAAAGACGATAAATGGAAGAATATAGCCAAACGTGAACTTGCCGCAATAATAGAACCGGAAGATATGTTTGCATATCTCGATGATCATGTTCATGAAATAGAAGCTGTTATCCATATGGGTGCTGTTTCCACCACAACAGAAACTGATGCCGACCTGATAAACCGTTCCAATTTCCAGCTTACATGGGCGTTATGGTGCTGGTGCCGTGATTTCGTTAAGCCTTTCATTTATGCTTCTTCCGCAGCAACTTACGGCGATGGCAGCCTCGGATTCAAAGACGATGAAAGCCAGGAATTCCTGAATTCCCTGCGTCCGCTTAACAAGTATGGCTGGAGCAAGGCTCTTTTCGACAGAAAGGCCGCCAGAGAAATTTCCGAAGGCCGTGGCTGCCCTCCGCAGCATGTGGGACTGAAATTCTTCAATGTTTACGGTCCGAATGAATATCACAAGGGCGGACAGAAAAGCGTTATCGCACATATTTTCCCGCAGGTAAAGGCAGGCCAGGAAGTAAAACTCTTCAAATCCTATAATCCGGATTACAAGGATGGCTGGCAGCTGAGGGATTTCGTATGGGTGGGCGATATTGTTTCTGTTATCATGTGGCTTCTTGAGAATCCCAAGGTTTCAGGTCTTTTCAATGTGGGTACAGGAAAGGCCCGTTCATTCTATGATCTCGCAAAAGCCACCTGGTCCGCAATGGGACAGGAACCGAAAATAGGCTACAAGGATATGCCTGAGGAACTGCGTGGAAAATACCAGTATTTTACCGAGGCAGATCTTTCCAAATTACGTAAGGCCGGATATACAGCGCCTATGACTTCCCTTGAAGAAGGCATACGGCAGTATGTTCAGGATTATCTGAATACTGACGATCCGTACAGATAATCTTAGTGAAACACTGAAAAGCAAACAGACGGCCTGACCTTTGCGGCTGGCCGTTTTTTATGGCATGGTTTTTATGAATAATACAGAACAGGAGAAAGACAAACAGAAATATATTCTGCCCGCCGGAAAAGAAGGCTCGGTAAGGGAAATTCTTACCGTGGCCTATCCGCTGATAATTTCCACGGCCAGCAGCACGGTGATGCAGTTCATAAACAGAATGTTCCTGGCACATTACAGCCCAGAGGCCATGGCAGCCTGTGTACCAGGTGGCATACTTGCTTTCACTTTCCTGTGTTTTTTCATGGGGCTGGTAAACTATTCAAATGCCTTTGTATCGCAGTATTTCGGAAAAGGACAGCGCAGCAATATCTCGCGCAGCGTATGGCAGGCTATATGGCTTGCCATAGCCGCAGGCATTATAATTCAGATTACCATTCCGATAGGCTATTTCATAATAGGCCATGCCGGGCATGACCCTGCCGTAGCAGTGCTTGAAAAGGAATATTTCTTCTGGCTTACGATTTTCTCCGTATTGCCTCTTACTGGCAGTGCCATGGCTTCGTTTTACACCGGGCAGGGCCGGACAAAATACACAATGTTTGCCAATATCTGCGGGAATATCGTATGTGTTCTTTGTTCCTGGTGGTTCATATTCGGCGGGGCAGGACTTCCTGCCATGGGAATAAAAGGCGCAGCTATAGCCACTTCCTGCGGCGGAATTACAGCGGTTTTAATCCTTATGGCATTTGTGTTTTCCTGCGGGAACAGGACAAAGTACCGCATAAACAAATTCTGGCGGCCTGATATGGAGTTTTTCAGCCGCATGCTTCGTTTCGGATTTGCGAACGGCATAGGGTTCATGCTTGAAATATGCGGATTCAGCGCATTCGTGTTCATGATAGGCAGCCTGGACAAAATATCACTCGCCGCAAGCAATATTGTTGCTTCAATAAACAATATATCATTCATGCCAATAATTGGCATAGGCACGGCTTCGCTTACTCTTGTCGGGAAATACATAGGCAAAGGAGATATAGCCATAGCCGAAAAAGTGGTTTTCCGCAGTGCCAGAATCGCAATAATTTATGCCATTTTCATAGGAACGCTGTTTTTCTGCTTTCCCGGAATGTTCGTGAATATTTTTGGAGGAGCAGGCCCTGATTATGCTGAAATACTGCCACTTGCGCGCCGGCTTATGGGTGTTCTGGCATTTGCCATACTGTTTGACGGCATAGGTATTGTCTTTGCGGATTCCCTGCGTGGTGCAGGCGACACAAAATTTCAGATGATGATAGGCCTTGGCACTACCGTGCTGGTGTTTATTCCGCTGACATGGGCAGCAATACATTATACACATTCCGTGTTGTATGCCTGGGGCGCATATGGGATTTTTGTCACGGTGTATTTCCTTGTTTCACTTATGCGTTTCCGCTATGGGGCATGGAAGAAAATAAAACTTGTACATTAATAAAACTGTCACGATAAATTCCTGCTGTATATCAGCGATGCCTAAAACAGATAAAACGAATATGATTGTTTTCTGTTCCGGTTACAGCATTTCAGATAAAGATTTGTTTTCCGGGACAGAATCTGAAACGTTTATATTTTCTATAATATAGACTGAAACAGGAGAAGAATTTTGCTTACCAAAGAACATTTTGCGGACCTGCTCATGGACTCGGCAGATGTAAGAAAGGGAGAAAATAATTCCTACTTTACCGTTATGTCTGCGGATAAAGACTGCCCTTATGATATTATCGCCAATTTTTTTTATGAGAAGGAAAGGATAATCTTTCTTGCCCATGCCCCACAGATGAAACTAAAACCGTATGATGTGGCTAAGGCTATATTTTTCTGCAACCGTGTGAACAGGGAATATCTTAACCAGGTTGTATATTTTTACAGCGAAACTAACGAGCTTAGAATGTCAGGCTGCCTTTTTACAGACTGCGAGCTTTCAGATGCTTATATAGTGCGTAATTTTATAAATTTCTATCTTCAGGCTGCTAAAGGATTCTTTACAGAGGCAGCTGAAAAATTTAAAAAAAGGCCTGATTCCTCCAGTGAAGCAGGAAAATAAATTCCTGTTCCTGCTAAGTTCCTATTTAATTTCAGCTGTACATAAGCTGTGCATAATCTGTTTAAATAAAACAGGAAAAATCATGATTTCTGCGGCGGAACGGCTATAAGCATTGTCTCCGCTATGAAACTTGATGCGTTCAGCAGATTGCCTGGTGAGAAAAGAATATGGTATTCATATCCGGGGTGTCTTTTTTCAAGCCATGGCTTCAGCTTAAAAAAATCGTCATAGCTGTGGTATATGCTTATCATCAGCAGGGGATGGCACCTGTTTATTGTGCGGTATGCGCCTTCAAGCAGCTGTTTTTCAGCTCCTTCGACATCTGATTTTATCAGCCCTATGTCTAAGTTATGCTTTTCTGAATATGAATCTACCGATTCAGCATTAGTAATTGTTGAATTTTGTTCAGTTTTTTGCTCTGATAAATGTGTTGCCCCCGGATTGTTGCCTTTATTTACGGCTAAAGTTTTCGGTTCTGAAAAAAGCCCGGAATTTAAGGTCTTCAGATTATTGCAGCAGTTCAGCGCCGCATTGTTTAAAAGGGCGCGGTAATTGTCCGGGTCAGGCTCAAAAGCATGGACAGTTCCTGTTGTAAAATCAGCAAGGGGAATTGCTGTGTCGCCGAAGAAGGCTCCGGCATCTATAATATCCCTTTTGCAGAAAATATTATTGTATTTTTTCAATATTTTATTCTTGTCAGAAATTGAAGGGTCTGCCCCGTAGAAATAAGGTTTAAGGTATTTATGCCCTTCCCATAAAATAATTTCTTCTTTCTGGTTTTTATATTTGTTTGCGCTGTTTGTTTTTTCTGGATCTGCAGCGGCTTTCATTGCATCTGCTGAAAGTATTTTTGGCTGTTCTAATTTTTTTATGATTTCTGTTTCTTCCTTTGCCAGCATAGCATAAAAAGTGTCTGATGATGGCGAGTCCAAAAGTTTTATTTCGCGACTGATATTAAATAAAAGAAGTTCTTTTTCTTTTTCAGGCAAGCCTTCAGCAAGCGCTTTTATGTCATTTTCAAAACTTTCAGATTTCTGTCTTCCTTGTTTAAGCCAGCTGCCGCACCATAGCCTTTCAGGCGTGTAATATTTTCTGTCTTCATAATTTACAAGCAGGCGGTGAATTAATGAACCGCTAATGTCTATGCCGAATACTTTAAGGCAGCTGTGGGGAATATGCTGCGGCTGTGTTCTGTCTTTTGGGCCTGGGCTCATAAAAAAAACTTGATGTCCGCAGATTTTAATTTCCCTAAAATCCCAAAATAAATTATGCCTTGGTTTTATTTCTATGAACTTCGCCATAAAGAAATCCTATCAAATAAATATGCCTGAATTAAATATAAACTGCTGTGATTATCAAGGCTGAATCCGGCATATTTAACGTTTGCCATTCTTTTATGGTATTTCTTATAATATAAATAATACCGAACCTGAAACAGGCGCATAGTCTGGAGGCAAAATGGATCTAAAAGAAAAACTGTATGAGAAGTTTGAAAGATATGCGAAAATAGATACACAGAGCGATGACAAATCATCATCGTTTCCTACAACGTCAAAACAGTTTGATCTGCTGAAGCTCCTTGCTGAAGAACTTAAGCAGATAGGTGCTTCAAATGTTAAGATGGACAAATGGGGCTATGTGACGGCTTCCATTCCTGCCAATACAGCGGAAAAAAAGCCGGTAATCGGTTTCCTCGCTCATGTCGATACATCTCCGGATGCCCCCGGAGCTGGTGTGATTCCACAGATTCACAGAAAATGGAACGGGGATGACATAAACATAAACAAGGCCCTGGGCATAATTCTTAATACCACAAACTGTCCGGAACTGGCCCCTTTCAAAGGGGAGGATATAATAACAGCCTCCGGAGAAACACTTCTGGGTGCTGATGACAAGGCCGGAATAGCCATAATCATGACTGCGGCGGAATATCTTTTAAGTCACCCGGAAATAAAGCATGGGGAAATAAAGATAGCTTTCACTCCGGATGAGGAAGTCGGACAGGGAGTTGATCATTTTGACGTAAAGGCTTTTGGTGCGGATTATGCCTACACTTTTGATGGTGACGTGGCAGGCTGCATAGAAATGGAAAATTTCAATGCTCATGCCGTATCAATAAAGATTACAGGCAAAAGCGTGCACCCCGGCACCGCAAAAAATTCACTTGCCAATGCAATCCGTATTGCGGGTGACATAATTGCCTCATGGCCGGAAAACCTGCTGCCGGAAAACGCGGAGGGCCGGGAAGGCTTTATAATGTTCACGGATCTGAACGCTGAAATAGAGAAAGCCGAACTTAAAGGCATAGTCCGCGAGCATGATTCATCAAAGCTTCTTGAAATGGAAAAACAGCTTGAAGCTATTGTCGCAGCGAAACGGTATAAATATCCTGCGGCTAAAATAGAGATAAGTTTCCGTGAGCAGTACCGGAACATGATTGAGATTATCAATCAGCACCCGGAAGTTATGGAAAAACTTGAAAAAGCGGTACGCATGGCAGGACTTGAACCAAAAATAAAGCCCGTGCGCGGCGGAACCGACGGCGCCAGACTGTCTTTTATGGGCCTGCCCACGCCTAATATTTTTACTGGCGGCTATAACTATCATGGCCGCTATGAATGGGTATCTCTTGACGGAATGAACAAATCCGCAGAGGTCCTGCTGAATCTCGCCCGTCTCTGGGCTGAATAAATTAGTGAAGGAATAAATTATGGGAAGAACATTTCTTTTCATTTCACCGCAGTATCCGCAGAGATTAAGATTTCTTGCGAACAGGCTTAAGGCAGCCGGTTTTACGGTTGTCGGAATAGGTGATTCCGACTGGGGCTCTCTTAATCCGGAACTTCAGCGCGATCTTGCCGAATACTGCAAGGTTAATATGAACTGCTACAGGCCGGATGGCAGCATAGACCAGGATGTTTATGCCGGAATTTTCAATACTGCATGTTATCTTGCGGATAAATATGGCAAACCTGAATATATTGAGTCATTCAATGAATGGTGGCTGCCACTTGATGCCCAGCTCCGTGCCGATCTCGGAGTACAGGGAAACAAGCCGGATGAACTGCGGCATCTCAACAGAAAATCGCTTATGAAAGAGCGTTTCCGCCGCGCAGGGGTTAATGTTGTTCCTGGCAAACTTGTTGAAAATATTTCAGGAATGATAAAGTTCATGAATTCCTGCGGAAACGATATAATAGTAAAACCGGATCATGGAGTTGGTGCTTCGTCCACATACCGCATAAGAACACGTGAGGAAGCAGAGAGGTTTTTTGCGAACAAGAAACCGGAGCAGCAGTTCTATATGGAAAAATTCATTTCCGGCAGCGACCGTGAATTGTTTTCATTTGACGGTATAACCGATGCTGATGGAAAGCCGGCTTTTTATATCGCACATCACTACTGTGACGGCATTATGGAAGTAGTTGACGGTGGCACATTAAGCTACAATAATATAAGGTTTTCCGATATTCCTGAAGATCTTGTAAGAGCCGGAATGGCTTCTGTAGAGTCTTTTAATATCCGTAAGAATTTCTTCCATATAGAATTTTTCAGGTCAGATGGCAAATTCTTCGGGCTTGAGATAAACGCCAGACCTCCGGGAGTGGTTACACTTGATATGGATAATCACGCACGTGGCATGGATTTATGGGCGCTTTATGCGGATATCTGCGCCAATGGCCATACTGCCATTGAAGGTTCCCAGGACAGAATATGCGGTTATGTAGGCAGGCTTAACAGCTGTAATTACAGGCTGTCACATGAAGAGATTATGAGACAGTTTGGAAACGAAATAGTGTTTGATATGCCTATGGACAGCCGTGTCATGGGTGATTACTGCTACCTGACTCTTTCAGATTCGCCGGAACGCTGTGAGGAGCTGCGCCGTTTTATTACAGAACTGAGATAAATCATAGGCAGCCTTTTCAGCGCAGGCTGATAGTCATGCTTAAAACAGGGGCTTCCCTCCTAAAGGCGGGAGCCCTTATGATTTATATATAATATATATTGTCCCGGCTGATAAATCAGTATAATAATTCGCCAGGACAATGGATGTTTTATGGAAAACAATAATAATGTAGATGTTCTTTTATCACGTCGTTCCTTCGTTTCTTTTCTTGTTACGGCTGCCGCGAATGTATTTTTCGACCTTTATCTGTTCTCTGCCGCAGCGTTGTTCTACTTTTCTGTTGAACCTCATATTTCAGATGGTTACTGGCTTCTTGTGCTTGCACTTGCGGCATATACGCTTCCTGTAATATTCCTGTCGGCCCCGGCGGGGCTTTTTGCAGACAAATATGACAGTTCCAAAGTCATAAAGGTTTCACAGGCTGCCGGGCTTGTTTCACTGATGATTGCTGTTGCAGGTTTTGTAAGCGGCAATAAAGCGGTTGTATATCTGGCTTTGGTATTTGCCGGAATAAAATCCGCTTTATACCATCCTGCGCAGCAGGAATTTCTGCCTCAGGTGGTAAAGCGGCAGAATATGGCTTTGGGTAATTCACTTGTTCAGGCCGCTTCCTTTTTTATGGCCCTGATTGTTATATGTTCCGGGCTTATACGGCCTATGTTCCTGCATACAGGTCAGCCGGAATTTCCTGTCCTGTGGGCTGTAATAGCGCTTACAGTTTCTGCCATGACCGGTTTCGCGGCCTCATGTGTTATTCCTTCAGGTGGCAATTTCAATCCTGAAATGGAAATAAATACTGTTACTGTCATAAGATCATTCCGCAATATTTTCATTACAGGCCGTACAAATGACACGCTTCTCTGTGTGTTGGGAATATCCTGGTTTTTCTTCCTTCTGTCGGTGGTTGTTTTCTCAATGCCACAGATTATAACAAAAACTTTTGGTACAGCTGCACCTTATATCAGTATGTTTCTGGCTGTGCTTGTTTCCGGTATAATTGCCGGAATACTCTGGTGCAACAAGATTTCCCGCAGGGATCTCAATGCCAGAATGGCGCCGGTCAGCGCTCTTTTCATGGCAATGTTCCTGTTCTTTTTTGTCTGTACGGGGCTTATATCTCCCAGCGATATTGTACAGTTCAGGCTTACGGCTGGCGATTATGTACAGATGAGCTTAATGCTGCTTTTCCTGCTGTCATTCGGAATATCTGCCGGAATTTTCCTGCTGCCGCATTATTCCATGCTTCAGCGTTTTGCCGGGGTTCAGCGCCGTGGCCGCATTGCGGCCTCAAACCGCGTTCTGAATATGATTGCGGCACTGGCAGGCGTTCTGCTTTTCAGTCTTGTAACAGCAGTTTTTGGGGTTTATTTCTCATTTGTACTGCTCAGCTTCATGGCTGCCGTGGAAGCCATTATTACCTGTTTCCTGCTGCCTGAACACATTGTAAGAATACTTGTCAGAAGACTGCTTGATTTCCTTTACGGCGTAAAGGTAAGGGGAATAGACAATCTTTATAAGCCGCGCGGAAACTGCCTTGTGATAGCAAATCATACCTCCTTCCTTGATGGTGTTCTTATATGGGCTTATGTACCATATAAGTTCTACTATGCAATAGATACTTATCAGGCAAAACATCTTATATTCAGGCCTTTCCTCAGCTTTATCAAGTATTTCACCATAAATCCGAACGAGCCTATGTCGGTGAAGAGTATTATAGAGGAAGTTAAAACCGGGCATCGTGTTGTGATATTCCCTGAAGGCCGCATAACAATGACAGGGGCCCTGATGAAGATTTATCCCGGTCCATCCATGATAGCGGACAAGGCGGACGCGGAAATACTGCCCATAAGCATAGAAGGCAGCCAGTATTCCGTTTTCGCGCGTTTTGGCAGCAAGCTGAAAACCCGTATGCACAGCAAGATAACTCTTACTATTCAGCCGCCTGTCCGTCTTGATGTTCCGGAGGAGATAACCGGGCACAGAAGGCGTACCGTATCCGTGACAAAAATGTCGGAGATTATGCAGAATATGCGTTTTTCTGCAGCGCCTCTGGACCAGACCCTGTTTGATTCACTTATTGACGCATGTCAGCTTGTTGGCCGCTGGAAACCCATAATAGAAGATTCAAATATGAATACCCTTAATTATGGGACATTCATAACAACCTGCTTTGTTCTTGGAAAACAGTTTGCCAGGGAAAACCGTCAGGGTTCTTTTGTAGGTCTTCTGCTGCCTAACTCCATAGCTGCAGTGGCCACATTCTTTGGAATGGGTGCTTTCAATATAACTCCCTGTATGCTTAATTTCTCCACAGGTGTCAAGAACATACTTTCCTGCTGCAGGGCGGCTAAAATACAGCGTGTGTACACATCGCGCGAGTTCATTCTTAAGGGAGAGCTGCAGCATATAGAATCTGCACTTCTTGAAGCAGGGCTTGAACTGATTTATCTTGAAGATCTCAAGACGCGTATAACGAAATGGGATAAACTTTTCGCTTTGGCGATGTCTTTTATGCCCAGAACCTATTACAAGAAGATAAGGGGAAACTCCTCTCCTCATCTGCCCGCGGTGGTTCTGTTTACTTCCGGTTCTGAAGGTGTGCCGAAGGGTGTTGTTTTAAGTCACAGGAATCTGCAGGCCAACCGTTATCAGCTGCAGAGCGTGCTGGATTTCGGCGTTAATGATATTATGTTCAATGCCATGCCGATATTCCACTCATTCGGCCTGTCAGCCGGAACCATACTGCCGCTTACAACAGGAATGAAAGTGTTCCTGTATCCGTCACCACTGCATTACCGTATTATTCCTGATCTTATTTATAATACGAATGCCACGCTGGTTCTGGGAACTGAAACATTCTTCGCCGGTTACGCAAAAAATGCGCATCCATACGATTTCTATTCCGTAAGAATGCTTATCTCCGGAGCGGAACGTCTTAAGGAAGAAACTGTGCGTACATATAGTGATACATTCGGCGTACGTATATTTGAGGGATATGGCGCTACAGAAACATCGCCTGTCATTTCCGTGAATACGCCTATTTTCTTCCGTCGTGGAACAGTGGGCAGAATGCTGCCAGGAATGGAATACCGCGTGGAGGAACAGCCAGGAATTACGGAAGGTGGCCGCCTTATAGTAAAAGGTGCCAATGTCATGATGGGATATATACGCGAAACCGCACCATGCGAGCTTGAGGAACCTAAGGGCGGCTGGTATGATACCGGTGATATTGTGAGCATTGATGAAGACGGATTCGTTACCATAAAGGGCCGTGTAAAGCGTTTCGCAAAAATCGGCGGTGAGATGATTTCACTCGGTGCGGTTGAAAATTCGCTTGCAGAAATATGGAAGGACAGTATGCACGCCGTTATATCACTCCCTGATGAAAAGAAAGGAGAGATACTTATAATGTTCACAACGCGCGAAGGAACAACACGCAATGATGTGGCGGAAGAATTCCGCAGGCGTGGAATAAGTGAACTTTCTGTTCCGAGAACAGTAAGGTATCTCAAAGAAATTCCTGTTATGGGAACAGGCAAGCCGGATTATCAGACGCTCAAGGGGCTTGTACTGTCTGAGAAATGAACGGTAGGAAAACAAATCTGCCCAGCCGTACGGTAGAGCGTTTCTTCCTGTATTCCCGCTTCCTCAAAGCGAAGCGGGAGCGTGGGGCAGAATATGTTTTTTCACATGAACTTTCACTGGCTGTAGGTATATCCCCAGAGCAGGTACGGCAGGATATGCGGCGTCTGAATGTCAGGGGTACTCCGCAGAAGGGGTATCTTATTGATGCTTTTCTTGCGGATCTTAATGAATGTCTCGGTTCTGCCGTTACGGCCAAAGCGGTGCTTATAGGCGCCGGCAATCTGGGCCGTGCCCTGCTTTCCCATTTCACGCTGGCCTGGCCCAGCCTGAAGATTATTGCCGCTTTTGACAGGGACAGAAAACTTGCAGGTTCAGTTATTGCTTCATGCAGAATTTATAATATGACCCAGCTTGCGTCTGTTCTGAAAAAAGAAAAGCCTCTTGTGGGAATCATAGCGGTTCCACCTGATGATGCGCAGCAGATTGCCGATGAACTGGCCTCCGGAGGGGTTAAGGGACTGCTGAATTTCGCCCCGGCAGCCATAAAGCCTGCCAGAGGTGTTTATCTTGAGCAGATTGATCTGCTTATGGCACTTGAAAAAACCGCATTCTTCGCAAGAAATATCTGAAATTCAGCCCAGGTTTTCTTTGTAAAATAATACTATGCTGAAAACTGTCAGGGAATACGTTTTATATACAGGCATGGCGGTTTTACGTAAAATTTCCGCTGTCTTACGCAGTACTGTTCTGTTCTTCAGCATACCTGCGCGGCTTGCCCTGCTTGTTCTTATAACAGGCGCGCTGTTTAAAATGACTTATGCTGCGCGTGTACCTTATAATATTTCAGATCACGATCTTGGTGCTATAAGAATAGAAATTCCTGACACAAACCATATTGGATATATGCAGTATCTGGAGCGTGACAGGAAACTGCCGGAACTTTCCCCGCTGGAAAACTGGGGAATGCTGCACCCTCCACTGTTTCATATCATCGGTGCGGTATTTATTCATATAAATGACGCAGGCAGGAGCGTAAAAAAAATACAGGCTTCCATGGAGCAGCTTCAGCTGCTGAATATGTTTTTTGCCTGTGTGCTGTCATTTTATGTTTTCGCCTTTGTAAAAGAATTGGGCGTTAAGGAAAATATGCTGCCGGCAGCAGCTGCGTTTTCAGGCTTTTTCCCTTCTTTTTTTCATATAGGCGCTGCGCTTAACAATGACTGTCTTATGACGCTTTTTGTAGTTATGGGACTTTATTATACGGTACGCTGGTATAAGAACAGGACAGCCGCAAATATGACTAAGATAACGGTCTGTTTTGTTCTTGGAATGCTTGTCAAAAGTTCTGCCTGTCTTGTGGTACCGGCTGTATTCTGTATATTTCTCTGCGCTTTGCTGGAAGCAGTTTATAAGAAAAAACAGGCAGGACCGCATGGGAATAATAATGAAGTGTTCCGTATTTCTGTTCAGATCGCACTTTTTCTTGTTGTATTCATGTCTGCCGGTTTCAGCTGGCTTATACGGGAATATATTAAATTCGGAATGCCGTTCAATTATATGAACGATGCTTCTGTTTACGCATGGCAGCATGTTTCTTCCTGCTCATGGCGGCAGCGTCTTTTTCTGCCGGTATGGCAGCAGATAGCTGTAATTCCATATAATGACTCTCGTCCGGACCTGTCATGCAATATATGGGGGGAACTGTTTCTTACGATGAATTTTGATGAGTTCAAACTGTATTCCGTCAGTGCATTGTTTTCCGCAGGCGCTGTACTGATGCTGTGGAACTCAATCACTTTGGCCCTTGCTGGTTTTTATGGCATGTGCCGTATGTTTTTTATGGGCAGAACTGAATTCTGGAAAAAAATTCTTGTGGCACTTGTTTTCTTCGTGCCTTTCCTGTCTTTTATATATATGTGCTTCAGATATCAGCACCGTGCCTGCATGAATTTCCGGCTTATTGCCTATATCCCCATGGCTGCTATGGCTGGAGTTTCGATTTATTTGTGCCGTAACAGCACCGGGAGTTTTTTTGAAAAATTTATAAAATGCTCCTGTTATCTTTACGCTACGCTGTCCGCAGTTCTGTTTTCCGTCTGGGGCTGATTCTGAAGAAATAAAACTTCGCCGTTTTTTAATACACGTACAGGTACATCGAAAAGTTCCCCGTATCTGCCGGGACATTCCGTGTGCACCGGTATCAGCAGCCGTGGCGAAAGTTTATTCACCAGGCTGCGCAGTGTATTATAATCACCGTGGCCGGAAGTGTGAATCACTGATATTGGCAGATTATGTGTCAGCGCATCCTGTATGAAAGCATTATCCTCTTCTTTCAGGTACCCTTCCCATGAACTGTGTATTAAATGAATGTCCGCTGAGCGTTTAAGCAGGCTGTGGCGTATTGAGAAATTATCCTTAATTACAAACTGTTCCGGGTGGAGCAGAATATCTTTCAGTGATATTTTCCTGCCTGCGTATCTGAATATCCGTTCTCCCAGTTTTTTTGTAATTGAATTTGGTGCGAAATAAACACGTATTCCGCGCCAGTTCCACTGGGGTATGTTCCGGCCAAGATGCCGGAACTGTTCAAGCACATAGCATGTATAAGGGTCAATTACCAGAGTTTTTTTCAGTGCCCGTGTGGCTTTGTATACCGATACAAAACGGTCTAAATTCTGTGAGGAAAAATAAATAACCGGCAGTCCCGCAGCAGAAAATTCCTTTTCCAGCCGCAGCTGAAGTTCAGATTCTGTTTCACTGATTTTCCCTGGCCGGCTTAATGTCGTGCCTTCCATAAGCATATAATCCGGCCCTGCATAGCGGGCGAGGCCATGGGTTAAATAGCCGCATTTGCCGTGTGCCCGCAGATCTCCGGTGTACAGAATTGTTTTTCCGGCGGTTTCAACCTGATAGGCGAAAGCCTGCGGTGCGCTGTGGTCTACCGCTATCGCTGTTACGGAGATACTTCCATATTTTACGGTTTCTCCCGGAGATATTGTCACAAAACGCAGATGAGACAAGGATATTCCGTACAGCGGTGCGACATTCTGAAGCAGATTAATAGTGGCTCTGCCTGCGTACACGGGTATTTCAGGGTTAAGTTCGGCAAGAAGCCCGTAATGGTCCGGATGCGCATGTGTCAGGAACACGGCATCAAATTGTGGTGTCTGGTCCTTGTACGCTCCGTCTAACGGCAGCCTGTATTCATGCGCTGCTTTCTTTTCTTTCGCAGCGGAAAGCGGCAGCCCGAAATCAAGCAGTATGCGGTTTACTCCACTGCTTATTTCTATGCAGCTGCCACCTATTTCCTCAGCGGCACGATGAATGACAATCTGTGGAGGCAGCTGCACGTTTTTTTATGTTGTCGCCGTAAATTGTTTTCCAGTCATTTTTCATGGAAATACATATCCAGCCGTATTTTCCGCAGTCCTCATACATTTTCCCGGCTTTTTCCATATTGCCGTATTCGCGTTCCAGGTCGTCGCTGCATAGCATGAAGCCCAAAGCCTTGTGCTTATTGCCATTTATGGCATAATTAACCATGCTGGCATCAGTTGAACTGTTGCCGAAGGCGAGTACAGGCTGAATGCCTATTTCCCTTACAATTGCGGAAACCTTGTTCATCTGAAGGTTTTTTACTATGCTTTTTCCTCCGATTACAAGTTCATCGCCTTTTTTGAATGTATAGGAAAGCCCGTCTGTTTCGCCCTGGTCCCTGGCTATAATAGTGCTGTCAGAACCTATAATCTGACTATACGGTATATAAGGCAGATTTTTATCAATAAGCGGGCGTACGATAAGCCGGTCAGTACCGCTGCATATATAAACATAAAATCTGTTTTTTACAAGATATTCCACTATTTCGACCATTGGCCGGTAGAAAATATCCCCGCGTTTCATTCCTGTAAATCCGGGCTGATCTTCTTCCATGAATTTGCGGACGAAATTATAAAATTCATTAAGCGTCATGTCTTTGTATGCGCTGGCGGCAGTCTGTTCCCTTTTGTCGTTCAGACTGGGCAGAATACCTTTTTCGCGGGAATTTCTCGCCATTTCTATTTGTTCGCTGGTTGCTTTGTAATCCGGGTCATCCAGTACACGGTGCTCAAAGAGCAGCCAGTCAAAATAAGTAGGGTCTGTTTCAAGAATAAGGGTTCCGTCAAGGTCAAAAACCGCTATTCTCTCCTTTTCCGGTATGAAATCGGCTGATTTCGGATTTGTTACATTCTTGACATAATCGGTAAGCGCCTGTTTTGCCGGCGCGGTATCATTCCATAGGGAAAGACTGTCTTTTTTTATTTGCTGGCATCCGGTGGAAAGCATTAAGATCATAGCCAGAAGGGCTGAACTGAATATTGAATTGAATCTGATGTTTTTTGTCATAATAATAAACCTGAATCTGATTATAGCAAAAATAAAAAGTCATAATATACATTATGTAATCTCGCGAATTAATGTTGCAAGTGCACATTGAATTTACATTTTAACGCATTTTATATAAACGCATAAGCCCAGGGGCGCCGGTCATGGATGCAGTATAAAACAGCATACTGGTTTCGTGCAGATGCAGCAGACAAAAAATAAGTGCATGTCAGGACAATTCTGTTTTTGTATAATATTTTTTGTGGGTTATTGGCATATGCCAATAATTCTTTCAGGAGAAAACTGAATGGCAAGACCTGTCAAATGCAGAAATATTGTTTCGCAGCCTGGGGCATATTACTTCAAGCCGAGGGGCATCCCTTTATGCGTACTTGAGGAAATATATCTTGCTGCTGACGAGTTTCAGGCATTGAAGTATTATGATATGGACGGCAGAAGCCAGACAGAAGCTGCAGAACTGATGGGAATTTCACGGCAGACTTTCGGAAATATAATTGCTTCTGCAAGACGGAAAATAGCAGATGCCCTTGCCAATGGCAAAGCCCTGAAAATAGAAAAATACAAAGAAAAGAACGAGGATAGATTATGAAACTCTGCATACCAGTTGAAAAAGATAATGGAATGGAATCAGCCGTTTACGGACATTTCGGCAGTGCGCCTGTGTTTGCCGTATATGATACTGCAGACGGCAAAACCGTATTTCACGATAATGGAAATATGCATCATGAACACGGAAAATGCAATCCGGTAGGTTCCGTGCGTGAGATAGGCGCAGACGCAATAGCAGTAGGGGGAATAGGCCTGCGGGCACTGATTATGCTTAAGGAATCCGGCCTCAAGGTGTACCGCGCTCCTCTTGGAGATACGCTTAAAAACGCTATTGATATGTTTTCAGCCGGAAAACTGGAGGAAATATCAGAGGACGGCTGCTGCTCCGGCCACGGCTGCCATCATTAACCGTCTACGATATGTTTATAAGGCTTAAAGAAAAGTATTGGTACAAAGTAATTACAAAGGACGCAGATATTGGTTCGTCGTACTGAACCAGCTTCAGGCCCTTATTGAACCGTAGAGATGTTGAAATAAATTCAGCATGACGGGAAAATTACAAAAGCAGTACTGTTCTAATACTGAGCGAAAGACAAATAAAAAAACTCCCGGCTTATACCGGGAGTTTTTTGCTGGCGGGGTCAACGGGATTCGAACCCGCGATCTTCGCCTTGACAGGGCGACGTGTTAACCAGGCTACACCATAACCCCGTGGTTATCACTACACATATAGTATAGCACAAGTTAAAACTGTTTTGCAACAGCGCGGATTAACGTTGCAAGTGCGCCAACAGGAATTTACAGTTTTCCGGTTGACATAAGCAGCGCTATTACAATGCCGATGATGGATTCACCGGCGATGATTCCGGCTGCAGAAGGAACAAGGTATTTGTCCGAGGTTTCCTTTACGAATTTCTCCATTACAAGGGCGATAAGACCGCCGAGGAACATGGAGAAGGAATTATAGAAAGGAATAACCATGGCGAGACCTATTCCCATTGCCGACGGTATAAAAGCCTTCGCTTTTTCAGGCACAAGGTCTGTAACAAGCGGAATGATTATTCCGGCTATTCCGCCGATGAGAAGGCCCCAGCGTGCGGTTATATGCAGCGAGCCGAAACCATTTGAAAGCAGTTTTGCGACGGCTGCCCATACCTGGGCGGAAGGAGCCGGCCACTGCTGTGTTCCGAGTGCGGATGCATCCGGTACCAGCAGATAGAAGGCCGGAACAACCACAAGGGTACCGGCGAATATTCCGAAGAACTGCGCCAGGAACTGCTGACGGGGATTTGCCCCTAACAGATAGCCGCTCTTAAGGTCCGTGAGCAGGTCCGCCGTGGAACCGGCTGCGCCCGCAGTGACTGAAGCTGTCATAAGGTTTGTAGTCATGTTTGTAGGCGCTATGACACCGAAGAGCAGCTGTGTTATCTTTCCCATGGCGCCCACAGGTGTAATATCGGATTCTCCTGTGGCGCGGGCGGCAACTATGGCCAGCACAAAGGTAAGCAGCACGGCTATTATTCCCATTATTATGGAAGTGTGGAAATAATAATAAAGCACTATTATGCAGCCGAGGCCGGCTATTCCTGTGCCGGTTATGAACCACGATGTAGGAACTTCTATTGGTGCAAGAGGGTCATGCGAAGTGTCTTTTTTGCCGGTGAAAAGCGAGGTTATTCCGCTGAATGCCTTTAATATGGTTTTCCACTGCTTCGCGAAAGCGTAAAGCGCCGAAGTAACCATAATTGCGGCGCCGGTCCAGGTGCTCCATGACACTATGGCGCGGTATCCCACGGCATCCGGGTCTATTGCCCCGGCATTCACTGCGTACGGCGCGAGTACAGCATAGTTCAGCGTTGCGCCGAAAAGCAGGGACCAGCACATTTTCCAGCCGATTATGGCACCTGCCGCAATCATAAGCAGGCTTACCTCTGCGGAAATTGTCCATTTCGGCAGAGGAATCCCCTTTATGCTGCCGGGAAAACTCAGCATTCCGCCTGCGAATATGCCGCCTTCACCGAAAATTTTTGCAACAATGCCATTGCCCCAGTTCCATAAGCCCAGGAAAGGCTTGCCGGAATCACGGAACCAGCCGAGGAGCGCTCCTATTAGCCCTGCCCATGCGAGCGCTTTGGCTTTCTGTGTCGCTTCCTTTCCTTCTGCATGAAGGCTGCGCAGTGTTTCGGCAGCAGCTATCCCGCTAGGGAATTTAAGCTGCTCAATATTTATCATCTGCCTTTTCATGGGGATTGCAATGAATACGCCTAACATGGCAAGGAAAATTGTCCATAGTACCAGAATATGCCAGGGCATATGTGTGCCGGTAATGAGCAGATATGCGGCAATGGCGCTTGTCATTGTTCCGCCTGTTGAATATCCTGCTGACGAGGCTGTTGACTGCATACAGTTGTTTTCCAGAATGGTCATTGAGGAAATTTTTATTCCGGCAACACCGAGCGCGGACTGAAGCGATTTCCATATTGCGAAGGATAGTATGCACGCTGTTATGGCCACGCCCAGGCCCCAGCCGGTTTTTAATCCTACATACAGGTTTGAAAGCGACATGAATCCGCCTAACAGCGCGCCCATTATAACGGCGCGTACCGTAAGCTGTTTCATATGGTCGCCCTGATAAACATCACGGAACCATTTGAGTTCCGGATCATTAGCGGCCTGTTCGTCTGTAATCAGGCAGCGCGGGTCTTTCATTGTGTCATTTTGGGAAATGTTATTCTGTTTTTCGTTTGCTTCCATAATAAAGCCTCTTGATAAATAAACTATATAAAATATGGGCGCGCGGTTAAAGAATAAATTTATGTTTTATTTTTTGTCTTCTGTATGCGGCAGACGTGACTTGAGCATCTGCAGCAGGCTGTCCGCGCTGCATTCAAGGTTGTCGGTACAGATAATCAGGGAACATGAATATTTATCTGCTAATTCCCTGCTGCCTCCGCCCGGCAGGGTATTGCTGTTAATAATTTTTGCGGATTCAGCGAATTGTGACTGTGGCCTTAGCATGGCAGCTATATAATTTCTTGTTATTGTACCGTTTACGGTTCCGTCTGTGAATTTATTGCTTTTTATCGTATTTACCTTAACTGAAAATTTCTCAAAATCCTCAAAGTCATTCCAGAACACAGGCCCTGTTCTGTTTAATTTTGTACAGTCGGTAAGCCCGTCGCGGCCTATTATAATGCAGCCTTTGAACAATGGAATAAGCAGCGCCAGAAATAGTCCTGATGCCATGGCAAGCATAAAACATATTATTTTTGAAAACATATATTCCGCCTCGCCGGATAAAAGCATGATAATGCTTCCGGCGCAAAGAACAGAAGCTGCCACAGCATAAATATAAATTCTGCCTTTGCGTGTTCTGATTACAATATCTTCCTGAATTTCCTGCTGCATTTTTACAATGCTCTGGTCTTTCATTACTTTCCTTTAACAGAGCCTCTTATATTAATCCAGAGTTTTAAGGAAATTATATAAAATCCATAGAAGATGAAATTCTGTTAAAAAAACGGCTGTTCCGCAGCAATGTTTCATGCGCCCATGTTTCAAAAAATATGACAATATGCCGTCATAATGGCATTGTATAATCAGTTATGTCCGGCAGAAAAATTATTCTTTATGGAAGACAGATTTATAAGGATATATTAAATAAAGTTATTGATGACATTTAAAATATTTTTAGATATAATTAAGTGTAGTTGTTATGATATTTAAACTTATGCCAGAAGTTTCGTACAAATGGATTAACTATGCCGGAAATCAATTATAAATCGCAGTTCTGTCAGAAATATTTTGATAAAAATACATATTCTTTTGATGTTTTGAATGAGGTGGATATTCTGTTAACAGATAAAAAAGGAAATTATCTGCTTTATATAGAATCAAAATATGTAATTTCAAATGACACACAGCATCGTAGGGCATTGGCACAGGTAATTCTTACAAACAAAAAACAGAAAGCCATATTAAATAAAGTCGCATTAATTTATCAAGATTCATCCGGCAATGATATTTTGGAACTTATTGACTGTTCTGATAATTCGGTCATGTATAACAATGACATAAACTGGAAGGCTGAAAAACCAAGCAATCCTACGCAGGATGCCATAGACAGGATAAATGACAGGATACAGGGCAGGATAACACAATACAGAAATGAGGAAATAAGGGAATTTTACCGTCTGCTCAAACAGAACAGAAACACGGAAATAAACATTACGGAAAGCAATTTCAATGTAGTATATAATCAATGGAAAAATGAAGTAAGATTCAAGGAAAAAATAGAGGACGAGCAGGATTTAATCAACCTGTTTTTTGTAGACATTTTAAATGGAACTTCTTATAAAAAACAGATAACCACGACACTTGGATATTCGGCGGAACAGGATTTAATATGTGCAGGCACAAAATTAAGCAATTACCGTATAATGTTCATAAACGGACAAATTGATGGCATAAAATACAGTGGAGAAACAACGTCCTTGTATTACACTATTGCGGATATTTCCCAATATACTTTTTTCTGGAGAAAATACAAAAGACCACCGGAAAAAGAAGAGTTTTTAAAAATTTTGGAAAGAAGTACGACATTGTATTCTGATAAGTATAGGAAAGACACTGGCGGAGAATATACGCCTACCTGTTTTGTTTACAAGCAGAATGAAATACTTGCGGAAAATTATAACCTGAATGAATACATTATTTGTGATACCTGTGCCGGAGTGGGAAACCTTGAAAATATGTTTGGCAAGGATTTTAAACAGTATTGTTATCTTTCCACGCTGGAGCAGATGGACGTTGATATATGCAAAATAAAGGGCTTTGAAAACGCGATACAGTTTGACTATCTGAAAGATGACACACAGCCTAAATGGAAATACAAGGGAACTTTGTTAGACATCAATGAAATATGCAGACGTGAAAACCGCAAGCTGATGATAATAATGAATCCTCCTTATCAGAATATCAAAGGGCATAAATACAATTTGGCAATATAGTTTTTTAACAAGGTGCTTGCCTTAAAGCCACAGGTCATTGTTTTTTACTATATGACTGAAAGTTTTTTGCGAGATGAAATAGAACAGTATAAAAAATCAAGATATAAAATTATATCACATATTTTTTCAAGTGCGAAAACTACATTTCTGCTTTCAGACTGGCCAATAAGTCAGGTAATATTTGACAGGGATAAAGGTGAAGAGATTAAGGATAATGCCATAAAGGCAGATAGATATGAACTTGAAAAAGATAGATTTGTCTTCAAGAAAACATATACTTATGATTATGAAAGACCTTCTCTGATTAATGAGATAGAAAGACAAATAAAAAAAGATAATCAAGGCATGATTTTAGGTGAATGGTGTTATTTAAGTAATGTTCTTAATTTGATTAACAAAGAGTGTAAAAAGAACATTCATTCAATTACAACAAATAATTTGAAATGGTGTCTTTTACTTAAAGGTCTTAATTTTAATGCCCACGGAAAATATTTTGAGAGGAATATATATGTTCATAAAGGAACTATTGAACAAATTTCTCCTGAACTATTTTCGGATTCTATTATGTTTTCACTTTTTTATGTAAAAAATGCGTTTTCAAATAAAAATAAGGGTCAGAAAAACTACATAATGCCATTTACAGCGGAAGAATTGGGGTGCAATAAAAATGATTTAAACGTACTATATCCGCAGGATTGTGGAGAAGATTTATTTTCTTTAAGAGGACAGCCGTCTTTTGATTTCAGGGAATTTTTAAAACAGTTTGAATTTTCAAAAGAAGCAAAAAATCTATATTCTGCGGCATTGAAGATTTTTAGGTATTATCACAATAATGAATATTACACGGATAAAAACTGGAATGATAGTTTTTATGATATTACAAATATAATTATGGGGAAAGACCCTAATCAGGATTATAATAAAAAAGAAACAACCAATAAATATAGTTTGGAGCAACATAGAACAACAAAAGGAACAAGAGGCTTTGGAAGAAATACTGTAAAATATGCCGTAAATTCCGACTATCTGCCTATTTTTGAAGCTTTCTTTAATGCAAGAGACATACTTGCAAGAAAAATAAACAAACAACTCTTGGAACAAGGACTTCTTTTATGGGAAAGGGAAAATTTATATTAATTAATTTCTCTATAAATAACTTTATTTAATTTAGCCTTTTTATAATATAATTAAGAAACCGCTTCCGTTTTTCCGGCGGGGCTTTCATGCAGGGAGATTTTATGAAACTTTTTTACAGTCCGCTTTATACCGGCCATGTTTATACAGGGCTTGAAAACGCAGAAAATGGCATATTGTTTGACACAGAAACAGTCAGCACGCAGGGACTTCTTGACAGAATAAAACTGCACGCTGGCTTGCGGCGCAGGATAAAGCCGCAGGGGGAACGTTTTGTAGCCTATTACAAGGCCATGTCGGCATACATAAAGGCTAATCCTAACTGCATATTCCAAAAATCCTTTGAAACAGACAGCCTTAAAACAGCGGAACAATGCCTTGCCTGGCGCGATGCTCTCGTCGCAGCAGGCTGGAACGCAAAAACGGAAGTTCAGTCCGCAAGGCTTGCAGCACTGCAGGGCATAGAAAAACATTTCACAGGCAAAAACGGCGAAAAAACAGAAAACATTTCCCTTGCGGAAGATATTTTTGCAATAACGGCAGAAATAGAACACGGCTGCCACCTGCCGCAAAATCTTAAAATACAGATGCCTTTTGAACCGGACATTCTCCCCCCGGCAGAAAGGGGCCTGCTTGAAGCCTTGAAAAAAAGAAAAGTTGAAATAAAAATAATGCCTTGCAGGGAAAACAAAAACACAAACACAAACCTTGACAAAATAACCGCCTTGCTGGAAGGCAAAATTGCTGAACAAGAAATAATCCTTTCCGAAAATGATGATACTTTTAAAATATGGCATTTTGCGGACAGGACTGAATCCATGAAATACCTGAGCACTCTGCCCGCAGATTCGTTCAGCGCATGGATAAACGAAAATAATCAGGAACTTGACAGCTGGCTAAAACTCGCCGGAAAGCCTGCGGCAGGCTCAGGATATTCCGGCGTTCCGCAGGCAGCGCAAATGCTTATAACAGGATTAAGCATATTTTACAGGCCGCTTAACATTATAAATCTTGTTGAATGGCTTAATATGCCGTATTCCC
>Ga0310696_10000393_pt1 | contig 71500 bp, 69 predicted proteins | sample AusTroGonzalo_MG_4_FD_203885 | JGI IMG/M metagenome (GOLD analysis project Ga0310696, IMG submission 203885) | Bovine rumen microbial communities from tropical cattle in Woodstock, Queensland, Australia - Gonzalo_02 (v2) (version 2) | ecosystem: Host-associated > Mammals > Digestive system >...
GCGGTGCGCCACGGCAACGGGTTAAATGCAATTTGGCAGACTAAATGCACACAGCAGAGCTACAGTGCATTTAACCTGCCACTAGTTGCATTTAGTCTGTCCGGCGACCCCCAATAAAGTTAGTAGTTAGTGGTTAGGGGTTAGTAGTTAGTGGTTAGTAGTTAGTGGGTAGTAGTTAGTGGGTAGGGGTTAGGGGTTGGGGGCAGGGGAGCGTCCATTTCGGCGAGGACTTCCGCCGCCTTCTCGCGCAGTTTCGCGGTGAGGCGCTTGCGTATCTGGTAAAGGTTGTCGCGGGAGAGTCCATAGAGCCTCATAATGGTTTCCGTATCCTGCTCTCCGAAATAGCTTGCGATAAACGCCGCGTAGTGTTCTGGGCGAACATCGGGCTTTATCCTGCGCAGCGCCTCTTCTATCGCGGCGGCTTGCCATTCGCGCTCGGCAAAAGTGTCGCCCTCGCCGACGGCACTCAGTGCATGCTCGACCGCGTCGTCTCGTTGTTGAAGTGCCTGTATGTCATCTTATGAACTTTCCTTCTGTATCGCTCGCGTGCGCAATTATATCAAATTTCAATCAACTGCGCGGGGACTTTTGGCGTCGCAGATGTCAGATTTGAGGAATGGCGTCGTATATGATGCCAGAATGAATATCAGAAAAAACTGTAAGGCATACAAAAACAAGAAGGGCCTATTTAGCCGGACACGGTTTCTTGCGGCAACTATCCTGTCGTCGCCAATCGTTGCGTTCGTCTATTCACCGCTTCTCATCGTGCAAACGGTCGCAGGAATCGCTGTTCCGTTTGCGACAGGACGCTTTATAGACGCGCTCGTCGGCGGCATTTCACCGTCTAGGCTATTCACCCCAACCAGACCGTTCGCCATACTTGCCGCGCTGTTGCTAGCCAGGGCGGCGCTTACACCATGTCTTCAGCGCCTCATCGCGTCCCGTGCGAGAAATATTGAACTGAAGTTGCAAGAACGAGTGCTATTCACAGTTCTTGGATTCTCCCCTGCCGAACTTTCCTCGCTCGCCAACGGAGACCTTGTAGCAAAACTAACGCGCGACACTTATGCCGTCGGTGGATTCGTTAACGGACTCTATTCGCGCCTTCTCATAGCTGTTGTCACCATGTTCGCAGCAGGAACGGCACTCTATTCGCGATCCAGCACTTTGGGAATTTCATTTATGGCATTCATCCCTGTCGCAATCTGCCTCTTCCTTCCGTTTGCGCGGCGGTTTGCAAATGCCTCACATTCCGTGCGCAAGCGAAGCGACAATTCATTCTCGACCCTGTTTGACTTCTTCCGTTCGCTCCCCTTCCTTCGCACGCTCGACGCAGAACGCCGCTTCACAAATGCACCGATGGAGGCACTGGGATCTCTCAAAGACGGCAACTGCGCCATGGATCGACTGAGCGTTGCGTTCGGCGCGCTTCTTGGCGCAATTCTCGTCATTGGCGAAATTGCGGTCCTCGGCATAGCCGGCACACTTGCGGCAAAAGGCGTAATCCCTGTCGGCGACGTGGTAGTCTATCAGCTATTGTTCCTCTCCGCCATGCAGTCTGTGCAGGGCATCGTCTCCCTTCTCCCGGAAACCGCGTCACTGCGCGAGGGCATTGACTCGCTCAATGAGATTTTTTCGCATCCCGAACCAAAACACGGCGACCGACATGTCGGAAATGTCACGACAATCGAATTCCGCAACGTAACATTTTCGTATCCTAACGCGGCAGCCGGTCCAGTCGTAAAGAACATCTCCGCAACCTTCCGGACCGGCAGGATTTACGCACTGGCCGGCGCCAACGGCACTGGCAAAACCACCCTTCTCAAGCTCGCGACCGCCGCGCTCGAACCGCAAGCCGGAGAAATCCTCGTAAATGGCACGCCTCTAAAGTCACTCGACGCATGCGCTTTCAGGCGTGGGACAGGCATAGTATTTCAGGATAGCCTCTTCGTCACCGGAACGATTCGCGACAACATCACGTTGAGAGACCCGATGTTTGGCGAAGAAGATGTCAAAACGGCTGTCGTTGCAAGCGGGCTTGATGAAGTGGTGTCCCGACTGCCCGCTGGACTCGACACACGGATTGGATTACGGGGGCAGACCCTCTCCGGCGGCGAACTACAGCGCCTCGCGATTGCCCGCGCCCTCATTCACAAACCAAGCATCCTAGTTTTGGACGAAGTGACGAATCACCTCGATGCGGACACTCGCGCCTCTTTCAGAAAACTGCTCCGCAACCTCGCTCCAGGGCGCATTATCCTCCTCGTCAGCCACGACCCGGAGATCATCGACCTCTGCGACGAGAAGATATTTTGTCAGATTCCGAAGTAGCTTTCGTATATTAGGCTGCAACGGACGGGTGTCCGCTGCAATTGGTTAACCAACAAAGAAAGGAAAAACAAAAAATGACACCAAATGACATAGCGACCAGCATCTCTGGTCTTAGGCCTGTCGGCGAGGCAAGCATCGCCAATACGGTGACCTACACATACACCTTCGAAAAAATGGATGATGCCAACAACTGGGGCTGAGATCCGTAATTGCCGACTAGGGGCTGGTTCGCCAGCCCCTTTTAGAAACACCCCAACAAAATTCTGCTGAAAAACACGCAAAGGATGCAAAGTTCATGATCTTCATTCCAACCTGTAGTCAGGACATAACGACGGACATTGTAACGAAGGAACTGAACGCAGACAACGTCCTGCGCTTCAACATCGACAAACCGGAAGATTTCGCATGGGACTTCCATCGCGGCGGATTCCGCATCGCAGATAAGGTATCCGGAAAAGAAATCACTAACAACACGCTGTCGTCATATTATCTCAGGAAGCCACTATACGTGGACTCAATCGAGATCCCCAAGTACGGATGCATGGAAAACTGGCGACGGGAAGAGACAACGGAATTGTTTACAGACTTCTTTCGCGAATGCCAGAGCCGAGGGCTCGTCACGCTTGTCTGCTGTCAAAGCAACAAATACGGCAAATTGAGGCAGCTACTCGTGGCGAAAAAGCATTTCCGTGTTGCCCCATGGCACTTTTTCCATGGCGAACTTCCTGAAGAAATAAAAAGCGGCAGATGGGTCGTAAAGTCAATGACACAGACTCCTATCGGACAAGACAAGGTGTTCCTTGTGAAGGAAGTAGATCCCTGCTCCCTTGACCTAAGCTACCCATGGTTCGTGCAAGAGAGAATCGAAGGCGAGGAGGAGGTGACGGTCGTTTACATTGACGGTAAGACCTTTGCTGCAAATACACCACGAGATTCGTTTGACGGAGAAGACTCGCGAAGAATGGTCCTTACGAATCCCCACGCCTGGCCGCGATGCGAGCTTTCGCCCAAAGACGAGCTCGCCATCAAAGGCTTTATGGACGAAACCGGCTACAGGTTCGGACGATTCGACTTTATCAGGAAGGACGGCGAACTGTGGTTCCTGGAGCTGAACCCCAACGGACAGTGGGCGTGGCTCGACGAGAAGAACGAGCACGGGCTCGTTTCAATGGTCGCCGACGCAATCAAAGCCGAGGACCTTGCGCATCTGAAGCAGAAGACTCTTCAAAGACCTTCGTGACCGCCTCACGCAACTCAGCCGCCAATCGCCCCATTCAAAAACATCAACAGGAGTTCCCTCAAAACTCCCCGCAGAGCCGGCTCGCCAGATAGGGTCTTTGCATTTTGCCAGCCGTGTCGCCAGGCGGCGCGACTTCGCTCCAGTCGATCGGCTCAGTCCTCACCGGAGCCACTATATCCGTATGAACGCCATTGTTTTCAAGATATACAATGACATCACCACCCTGCACCGCATTGCCGTTGACTGATATCAGCGACAGCACCATCCCTATCGCCGCGTATGCAACAACAGCCCCGACGATACTAGCCAGCACCAGACATCCAATCCTCATTGTTCTCCTGAGTTTCATAGCTCGCCTCCTTGCTTGTTAAGCACACATCATCCTATACGCCCCAAATCCCAAAATCTGACACAAGACACATCCCATCCTCTGCACTTCAACTTCTACTTGTGCAGTTCTACAAGATACTCGTAGCCAACCGACAAATCTTACATCCTATTCTAAACATGATCCTTTGTGCTCTTTGTGCACTTTGTGGCTAAAACGGATTCGGCCAAATAAATAGCACCTATTTCCTATTGGAATTTCAAATCCTACAACCCTCAAATTCCAAATATATTCTTAATTCGTTCAATAGCATCGGCAAACGAACCCGGCACGCCAATTGTCTTTGGATCAATCGGCATGGCTTCGTAGCGCGCAAGGAAATCGCGCATTTCAACCATGATCGGTTCAACCAACTCAACAGTCGTCCCCTCGACAATCTGAGCCTGAAGTCGAAGAATGTCCGTCTTATGTTTGCGGACGTCTTTATCCTTCACAAATTCCCCTCGGGCTTTTCGCATCGAAAGATCAAGCCAAGCCCGGGCCTTCAACAGAAGAAGTGCTTCCGCCGGAAGGATGCTCACTCCATCAACTTCAATTCGGTGACTTCTGATGAATGAATAGTAGTTCTCGTCCATCAAAATTCCGGAGAGCGAAGAGATGCCCTCGTCGTCCACAGGAATCGGAACGATCACCGTTTTCTTGTCGCCATGAAAACCAAACGGCTCACGCGCAAAAAACTCCAGCATAAATGGATAGCCTGCCATAGTCGGATTCAGAAAGCGGTAGAAACACTTTTTCCCATCTTTACGCACATACGCAGAATAGCCTCCAGCATCCACAAACGACCAGATTGCCGCCGCAAACGTTGGTGACATGCGTTCTGCGACGACGACAATATCAATGTCCTTCGTTGCCCGAAACTGCGCATTAAGAGAAGTGAACAACCAATCGCACGCACTCCCGCCAATTACGATGTAGTTCTCGGTAAAATCGCGAAACGCCTCGCGAAATCTATCAAAGCCAATCACCATTTGAATGCCTCCAGTACATCTTCAATCTCTCCCTGAACGCGCTCATCATGATCGTCCGCAAGCGAAATGACAAGCGACAGGGGATCTATTCTGTCGCCATAAATAAACGCGGGTCGATAATGCCATAATTCAAGTCGAACCGACGCCGATTCGCGCGGTACTTCAATAATGTCTTTTCGCTTTAGAACTTCGGACGAAAGCGCCGCAAATTCGCGGCAATTTCCGGGTGCCAGCATTGAAATATCCGAAAGAGCGTCCGTACCCGCCTTGACTACCGCCAGTTCGCCAGGAATCGCATCCAGGAATAAAGTCCGCCGCTTCGGATTACGCAAAAGCGGCTTGGCCGTTTTGAACAAATCCCTTCGGTCGCCACCGAACACCAACCGACGCGAGGAGCGGTCACGCATCGCAAGGCCAAAGTATTCCAGCTCGTCATAAGCCTTCATCACGCTAATGCGTGTATATCCCGTCAAAGCCACCGCATCAGCTATGGCTATACCATCATGCGGACGATTAAGATAACCGAGAAGGATCATCTGAGCGGCAACCCCAAGCGCGGAATACTCCTTGGGCTGTTTCTCTCCCACTTCCGTCAACACCATGTTCAGAAATGGAAGATAAAGCTGCCGCCCCGGAACAATAAAGGGAATGCGCCTAGCAAGAAGCCGCATGCGATTGTAGGAGACTATACGCTTTGCCGCATAAGCAACCGGCAGACCGCCCAACTCCCCCGACACAAGCCTGACATGCCCATCAATCGCCGCAGGCGTGGGTTTTACAATCGCATCGGATCGCTCAATCAAAAGCGCAAACTCCACCGAATCCGCGCGACACCGCACGAAGTCATATAAAGAGGCAACCATCGGCGACAACCGCAGTTTGCCTCGAACATCCGACACGACCACTTCAAGCCCAGTAACCGTTCGAAGATACGCTATAATATCATTGACCATATTCTTATTCATCCTTGCACTTGTAAATTATACATTTTACTCATGCAGAAGTCAATACACCTCCGCTCACACTTCTAACACGCCCCAAATCCAAAATTTGACACGTGACACTTCTAAATCACCATGCTTCATCTTCTACTTGTGCCGTTCTATAAACTACTCGTAGCCAACCGACGAATCTTACTTCGCAAATTCAACTTTTCACTATTCTAAACTTGATCCTTTGTGTTCTTTGTGCACTTTGTGGCCTTTACCTTGAACGGTTCTCACCCTATTGACTATGATGCGCGAAAATGCGATAATATGCATCACGTAAGCGATGCAGAAAGGAGATTCATTTGAAATGACTACAGCGTTGACATTTCGAGCGGAGAGCGATTTCATTGATGCCATTCGGGCGTATTCGGAGAAGGCGGGACTAAGCGTCAATGCGGCGCTGAAAGAAATCATTGCGCCGATTATCGGCTTTGCCCGACGCCGTTCAAATGTTCCGCGAAACAATCTCGCTTCGTTTTGCGGTGCGCTCAAGGATGTGGACTGCAGCGAACTTGAAGCGACACAGGCGGCATTTTCGGAAATAGACGCGGAGATGTGGAAATGAAGCCACTGATGCTCGACACAAATGTGCTGATCAGATTCTTCCGCAGCGACCGCAAGATCGCCGACATAATATCGGCGCACGAGAAAATAGTCGTACCGACTGTCGTCCTTGGGGAATTCAAGGCAGGAGCAGACCCCAAGACATCCTGTGGGCAAAAACAGCTTGAGGTGTTGGAGTCCTTTCTTGACTCGCCTTCCGTCAGCATCATCCCAACCACCGAGGACATTGCTTCCGTATATGCGCGGATCTTCAGGGTCCTGAAAGCAAACGGCACTCCGATTCCTCAGAACGACATGTGGATTGCCGCCTGCGCCATGGACGCGGGTGCTACGCTGATCTCCTTAGACGGCCACTTCGCAAACATTCCGCTTCTTGACATGCGTATAGTTGAGTAGCCAGGAGACATCTCGCCGACTTCAACAACTACAACGAGTTATCTGCCCGCCTTGAACTCGTCTTCTATCAATATAAACCGTTCTAGGAGGGACAGCCACGCCCTTACAAGCTTCTCGTTCTCCTTCGAAAGCATCTCTGCCTGATTGTACCTCTCGGAAGCGCCAGCCTTGTCGCCATCCTTGTTTTGGTCGCGCAAAGCTTTTATCCGCCGGTTATTCTCCTCGCCTTTCTTGTCTATTTCCAGCATTTGATTTAGGATATCGCGCATTCTCTTGGCCCTGACAGGATCTTTCTCCTCCACCCTCTTGAGTCTTTGCTTGACGGACTCGTCCGTTCTACAATAGTACGACCCTGAAAACGAGGACCACACCGTGTCGTTCTGCGACGACCAGTCGTTCACTTCCTGCTGAATGGCGAAGAACTGCTTCACGCGCTTGATTTCAGGTTCCAGCTGCTTTCGCTCGCGATAAGACGCGTATGCGTATGCAAGTGCAGCAAAAAACAAAATGCCCATTGCCGCTTTATATATCCACGCGAATCTGGCAACCGCCATCTTGAGACGAAGCCCAGTGAAATCCCTGAGCAGCGCCTTGGCGGACTGGTAGCGCATAGACCTCTTCTCCTCTGTCGCCTTGTTGAGGATGCGCCACCACGCGGGGAAAAGCGGTGCGCCGGTGTCTGCCGCCGCCGAAGGGCCTTTGTCAATGTCTTCTACCTGCCGGCCGAAGCTCGCGGCCTTCAGCGTAAGGCCGAGGCTGCAGATGTCGCCGGCAGGTTCGGAGACCTTCCCTTCCGGCGGGCGATAGACCGGTGTGCCGACGGACGAGACCGCATTGGACTCTTCAACGACAAGGCCCGGATCAGAAAGGACGGGACATCCACCGATGTACAACACGTTCCCCGGTTTTATGTCACGATGAAGCAGATGGTGCTGTTGGAGCACGGCAAGGCCTTTTGCGAGCGAAATGCCAAGCTTGACGCATTCATTGAGAGGCAGGGCCTTTACCCCTTCTACAACACTGGCAAGCGTTTTGGGACGATAGGATTCAACTTCTGTCGATTCTCGGCCAAACTCGTCATCCGCAAGCTCCATGACAGAATAGAACCCCCACGGCTCCTCAGCAAGTCCCAGCATGGGGACAAGCCCCTCCTGCGGGGGAATCTCTCTGTAGAGCTTAGCCCCGCGCAGTTCGCGTTCATATTGTTCCTCACCGATGTCTTCACGGCGGCAGACTTTTACCGCCACTCGTCTGCCCTTGACATTTACTGCGATATAAACGACGCCGTACGCGCCGCGCCCGATCTCGCGCTCAAGCCGCCATTCGCCGCAGACAACGCGCTCTTTAGTCTCTTCTGTCGTATCCATAACCATCCGCTCCTTTCTGCGAGTACGAGTTAGGGCATTATTTGGAATCGTCGCCGAATATCGTCTTCACGTAGTCCATGCGCCCATCAAGAATCCGGATGACGGAATACATATCCACGCCCTCAGAAAGGATTGCGATGGAGTACTTGCCACAGAGGAGATAGCGATATGGTGTGTCGCGGCCAATTTTTACAGAAAGAGGTCTTGCCAGCGAACGATGCCGTTTCAGAGTCGATATGTCAGATACGATCTTCGCGATCGACTTTGCCGCCACGACTGCCCCAAACTCCATGGTCAAGTAGGCCTTGAGCTCACGCAGGTCATTCGTCGCCGATGGGGAGTAGCGTATCTTCATAAACGCGCTCCAAACTCGGCGAGAACATCTTCCTCGTCTATCCATCCACCGTTCGCGGCAGATTCCTCGCCCGAAGCGATCTCCGCCATCAGCCTATTGACGGCCTGTTCGTGCTTCGCCGCCCTGGACTTCCTGGTGACAACGAACGGAAGGCCATCGACATTGATAGACTGCTGTATGAAGATGTTGATTGCATCCGTGAGCGTAAGCCCGCAACCTGCATACACGGCCTCGGCCTGCTCCCGCACCTTGGGATTTATACGGAACTGGAACGTCGCGGTCTTTGGCATCGTTGCAACTGTGCTTGTCATAGATGGACTCCTTTGAGTTTACAGCAGATATTTTACCATATCTTGTAGTGACAATGCAAATGCATTGTCAAAGCTCATCAATGCCTGGCGCTACTAGCCTTCGACCTCACGCTATCAATTCTTCTGCAATCCGATTCGCCCTGCAACAATCAAAAACACACCGTTCATAATAAACAGCATCGAGACGCAGAAGCCGAGAATGCAGACAAAGCCACACCAAAGAACTGCGGAATGGTCGCCATCCTCCAGCATCTGTATGACATGCCGGAGCGATTCGACGGTCTCCGACATCGCAAGCATGGTCTTCTTGTGTCCATCAGCGCGGTACGCCTTGATAGCTCTGCTCTGTTCCTTCAACACCGCCGAAACAGATACAACATCCTTGCCGACATCCTTGAGCTTTTCGCCCGAGTTCCTGAACCATTCCTTGAAAGGGTTCAACTTGTTAATGATGGATGTCTTCTCTACATTGCCATATTCCAAAAATCGCCTGCCAGTTTCCGAGACCGACTCCGAAACTTCGCCCAATTTCTCGGCAACGTCGTCCATCGAGTCCGTCAAGCCGAACAAGTTATTGGCAGACTGCGCATATAACGCACGCAGTGACTCAAGCGCGTCCGCAGCCGCCGACAAGTTGGCCACAAGCTGTTCAGACTCATTTCGGACGGTTCGATATGCAGTCAGCGACAAAGCAATTGTGCCGACCAACAGCAAACCCCCGATCCCAATCTGCAACGCAGCAACAATCTTGACTATCGTCCGTTTCATATTCATACTCTTACTCTGGTTTTCCGCCTTCATCGCTTTGCACCTTTCAAGTTTTCGATGAGTGATTTCTTCAAAAGTTCATCTTGCGCAGATTCGTTTTCGTTCAGCGGCACCACCATCATCACCACAAGTGCAATGCCCAACGTCCGCACTAGTTCTTTTGGACGGAACCCCCTCAAAAAATCCATCGGCTACCGCTCCTTCTCGACAATCTCAGCAACAGGATGTTCCCCACGAGCCAGAACTGCCATCTGGTTTCGCTCAGGATCTGCCACCACTATATCGCCGCTATCCAGTCCAAAAACCACCTTCCCGTCGGCGAGCATTGTCACATCCTCGATAAACCAGCATAGAAGCGGCGTCTGAAGCCCAATTCTGCAGACCCGTCCTGTTTGCCTGTTGCGGCACAGGATCGTCTCGTTGAAGCCTCCGCCGTCATAACTGACGATGTCGGCATCCCATACACGATTCGTGCCGCCGACAAAAAAGATTTCCTCCGGAGCGTAGCGCAGGGATGCCTCGCGTATTGCGTCCGCGTCGAAATCCGCAGTTTGCCGCGTTCGGACATCAAGCGACTTTCCCGTCCCGTCCTCCGCCATATACTTCACGACAGACAATTGTATATATGCTCGGAAGACTCGCATACCCCGCGAGCGGCAACGCGGCCAGCGCGACCACAAGCACTGCAGGTTTCATCATTCGCTTCCTTGTTTTCATGATTCCGCTCCTTGCTTGTTAAGCACTCACAATCCTATACGCCCCAAATCCCAAAATCTGACACAAGACACATCCCATCCTCTGCACTTCAACTTCTACTTGTGCAGTTCTACAAGATACTCGTAGCCACTCCACGAATCTTCCATCGCAAATTCAACTTTTCACTGTTCTAAACATGATCCTTTGTGCTCTTTGTGCACTTTGTGGCTGAAACGGCTTCGATCTGCCTCTCGACATCGGCAATCGTTGCGTCAACGACGCCGCCAAGCCTCGCAACAGCGCGTTTCATGTACGAGAGTTCCTTTGGTGTCTTTTGCGTCAAACGGTATCTGGCGACGCCCATCGCCTTGTCGGTAACGCTCAAGGCGTACTCAATTACGGTTTTGTTTCCGTCCCTGCAAAGGATAAGCCCGACGGTTGGCGCGTCCCAATCGTTCTTTAGCTGCCTATCTACCGCGACCATGTAGAATCCGAGCTGTCCGATATGCTCTGGCTTGAAGTTGACGGATTTGAGTTCAATCACCAAATACCGACGGCTCTTCAGATGATAGAAGATCAAGTCCGGCCAGAAATCCTCGCCTCCGACATTGACGCGCACTTGATGCCCTACATACGCGAATCCGCCGCCAAGTTCCGTCAATGTCCGCGTGATGTTCTGCACAAGTGCCTTCTCGACATCGCGCTCGCTGTTTTCATCCAAGGTTTCTGTCAACGCAAATGAATACTCATTTTTGACGAGTTCCTTTGCGAGATACCCGTCAGGAGCTGGTAAAGTGCTAGAGAAATTCGTCGATGCCTTCCCTGCCTTTTCGTAGAGGCACTCGTTTATCGCCTCCTGAAGATCGGCACGACTCCAGCCATTCTCTATTGTCTTGCGAACATAGAAAAGCGCCTTGTCCCTGTCGCTTTTGCTTTTTCCGATAATAACGATATGGTGGCCCCAAGGAACCTTCATCAAATCCGCAACAGAGTTGTCTTCCACTACTTGTGGAAGATATGCGTTTCCCACATTATCTTCAGCAAGCTGTTGAAGATAAGAATAAAGTTCAAAAAACCTGTATGCATAACGAAGATTTGCAGGTGACAATCCAACAGGATTCTTTATGCCAAGGCAAAGATCATTGCTTAAGTTGTCAAAGAAACCGAGGTTCCGCTTCTTTCCGGGATACTTACCGCTTATGTCCCTGCCAAGTGTCCAGTAGAATTCGAGCATTTCGGAATTGACAGCGACTGCCGCCTTGATCTGCGTTGCGAGGTAGCGGCGCTTGAGGTCGGTAATCCACGCGGCGTAGGATTTCTCCACAACGTTTCCACTGCCCATCTTCTTCACTCTTGCTGTTCTTGCCATGTCCAGCCTCCTTTTGCATTGACTTTCGCGGGGCCTGTCTCCGCTTGACAAGGACATGATAGCAAATACTCAGAAGACTTACATTTCCAGAATCTTTCCGAAATCTTTCCGAAATCTTTCCTAGGCAGGGTCGAGTCTGACGGTGCGATACGACAGGTTTTCGGGGTCTGTCCCCAACTCTCAGGGGTCTGTCCTCAACTCTCAGAATTGCAAGGGATGCAACGATTTTTTCGGGGTCTGTCCCCAGATTTTTGGGCTGTCCCCGACGATTTTTCAGGGATTGGACGCAAGCGGGCACTTCCAGAAAATCGGGAAGCTAAACGCAGTCCAAAAGCAGCACTTCTGCCCACAGGCCCTGAGCGCCGAGTTCGCCCACGTGTTGCAGGTGAAGAATGGACTGTAGCGTCCGTTCCCCTCGTAGAAGACGTCATTGCGATCATACCCATCGTGAGGGATGCGAACAAAGCACCCCGCGTCGTTTCGCCTCCCGCTTTCCAGAATGTATTTCACAAGCGCATCATACTGCGAATATGTCCGTATGAACGCCATTGTCAGTCAGATGCACCACCACATCACCGCCCGGCGCCGCATTGCCATTGACAGGAATCAGCGACAGCACCATCCCTATCGCCGCGTATGCAACAACAGCCCCGACGACGCACAGCACCGCCTTCCCCAACCCGTACAGAACCTTCTTCCTCTCGGCGACACCCTATATACACTCAATCCTACTACAAGACCAGCTTGTCCCCTGACACAATTATTGGAAAATCGGATTAGCAAAAACTTAGGATTATTGGACGTGCCGCCAATTCCTCAATAGCTTGCGCAGAATGCGAAACTTTGCAAAACGCACCAGGAAGGTCGTTCGCCAAATGGTTGTGAGGTATGGCATCATTTGCCTCATCAACACGTGCCAGAAATTTTTCGATTTCACCTTCCGGGCCGGCACACCACACCGAACCCAATTTAGTGCCGTCATCCAAGCCAATTTCCGCCCCATGAAAGAAACCTCGCGCGACTGTCAACCGGCCGCGCCATCCCCAAGGAAGAAATCCCGCAGGCTCATCCGTTGCCATTTTCCAATGGAGTCCATCCCAGGCAACAAGAAGTCCCAAACTAGCGCCACTCAAGAATCCGCCCTTAAATATTGCAAGAACCGCATCGGGCGCGACCATTTGTGCATACGAGAAAATAGCACGGGCGACCCAATCTTTTGGGATTGATGCCCGTTCCCCAATCACGCACCGCTCACCAGTGAAAGGTTTTTTGAAGAATATCCTTTCAACATCCTGGCGCCATTTTGCAAACAATGCAGCGGTCTGTCGGTAATGCTGAATTAATGCCCCCAGTTGACATCTTGCCCTATCAATCTCGTCATTCAAATATTTTCTTGTTTTCCTGGCAGAATCTTGCATCTCCTTAATCCGCCGATCCAATTTCTCTGAACAAGCTTTTTTTTCGGCTGCCAATACACGTCTTCCCTCCTCAATCTTTTCACTTGACACCTTATAAAATAAAACTATCTGCTCAATTCGACTTAAATCTGGATTCCGCGAGTTCTGCTCCGACGCATCTGCGATCTCCGCAAGTCCCTCTCGAAGATTCTCAACAAGTCGATCAAGAATCTGAAACGCCTGTGTACAATCCACCCTCCCCTGCGGCAATACGTCTTTTGCGCTCATGCATGCGATGATGGAAGCAAGCACCCTTGAATCTTCCATGCCAACACGAAGCGCGGCAACGAGGTTCTTCTCGCGATTTTGCGCAGATGCGAACGACTCCTCTGCGACATGACATTGACATCTAACCACTTCCAGCTCTTGCTGAAGTCGCTCAATTCGTTCCACAAGTGAGAATAACGCAAAGTCACCGTTATCAACGACCTTGCGCCACGCTTCTCGCCGAAACTTCCATTCTTCGAACCATGAACGCTTTTTCGGGGTTTTCGCATCTGGCAACAACCCCAGCTCTAATTTGAGCCAGGGCTCATTCAGGCACAGTTGCCGAAATGACATTCGCCTCCCGACAAACTCGAATTGTTCATCTGGCGAAATACGACCCTCGCGCCAACTGCGAGCAAGCGACGCAACCGAATATTCAGACCCCATTTTAACCCAGACAACCCGCACATTGGGGTCACTCACGAATGACCGTTGGGGATTTAGCGAACACCCCTCTGCAACGGATTTTTCGCTTCTATCTAACAGTGTCTGCATCACGAGCCATATTATTCAATACTTCATCCGCTAGTCTTTCAAATAGAGTCTTGTCTCTAATCGCAGGCACAGGCACCTCAACATTCTCAAGAACGGCATTAGTCTTTGGAATTGGCTCAAGATGACTTTTAACAATGGCAGCTTCCGCCTCTGTCTCTGCCTCAGCTACTAAAACATCCTTGCCCCCAAGTTCACTATCAGACTCTGGCATGGGCTGACAAATTTCCATAACGGGAGGGGGGCTCGCAACATCCGTGACCGCAAGTTCAGTATTTAACCCCTGCGCAGTGTGGAGAGTCTCCTCCACAGGGTCAATCTCCTTCTCGTCCACGACCTCGAGATTAGTGACAGCCTCAACAAGCACTGGCTGTTGTTCATCCGTAGCGTGTTGAACCTCGGCATCGGGCACTGGCTTGACCTTTGGCTTCTCCATGGGCTCAACCGCAGACACAACCGGCACGTGTTCCTTGGGTTCTTCCTCTGGACAAAACTTCTGCAATGCTCCGTAGCCCAAAGATATAGAAACGGCCATGGCCAGCAAGACGTAGAACGACATCCAACCCCAATCAAAACGTGATTTCCTGATCCGTCCAGCTTCGCGGAGTCTCTCCTTGAGGTCAACTCGACGCTCTACATCAGCCCACCCTTTTGATGTAGGCGTGAGAGGACGCACAACACTGTTCGCCGCGCCCTTGTCGTGGTAACCCCAGAGCACAAACAATCTTCTTTTCGAACCCCTGGATACGCGCCAAGCATTGGGCATCTGCAATGGGTCAGGAATACGATATTCGCGAACAAATCGGCGAAGCCCCTCAGGGGTGGATTTCTTTTCCGCCTCCTTGTGAAGTCTATCAAGACAAGCCACAAGTTCATCCAACTCCCTTTCAAGAATTGTCGTCTTCGAATCTACAAGCGAAGAAGACGTCTCACACAACTCACGCCCTGATCGGTCATCCACACGAAAGACAGCAGTAAACTCATCACCATCATTGCTGCATTCAACTCTTACGTTAGGATGAGATGAAGAAAGGAACTGGAGAACAATATTCTTCCAATGCGCGTCCCAATAGCGATGCATGCCTGATTGGAGCGGAGTTGCCATTTCGTTCGTAACGGCAACTCCATCCCCAGAAACGGGAGCTCTATTCTTATCGTATGCCATTCTCCCCAAGAAATCTTTTAAGCATCTGTAGTGTAACAATGCAGGATCTATGCGTCTCTTCTTTAATTTCCCCGTCTTTCGTCTGGTTCCATGTTCCGGCGAAAATGACTCCAACCACTTTCCCTTCCTCGTTTACAACGGGGCTGCCGCTGTTGCCATGAAACGCCTTAAGATCGGAATACGCCGTTTCCGCCCATGGATTATATCCATTGAGAACACCCGTCGCGATAGTCGGTTCATAGCCACCGCTGGGCAGTTTCTCGGCATTTAACGCTGGAACAGAATAGCCAACGCATGAGGCAATTTGCCGCGGAGAAACCTTCTCCGCCAGCGCCAGCGCAGTCATGTCAGATTTATCCCTAAGTTTAATAAGGGCAAGGTCGGACTTCACATCAATCTTCTCAACAACACCATTCAACTTCTTATCTGATCGAGCGGCGTAGAGCGAAACCTTCTTGCAGCCTTCAACAACATGTCTGTTCGTGACAAGGTACTTCTTCCCCACGGCAAATGCGGTTCCGCTTCCTTTAGGCGTCACCACTAAATAGACAGATGGCACAACACCCTTGCCGGCATCCTGTAGCAGGCGCGATTCTTCAGAAGTCACCGAATCAGTTGTGTCACTAGAATAAAGCACAAAAGTTCTTTTAGCTTTGATTTCGCGCTCTCCCTTATCCTTAATTAGAATTTTTGCCGATATCTCAAGTTTGGCGTTGCCGGCAATAGCTTTTGAATGAATTTGCAAAACATTGGTGTTACCACCCTCATGCACCGGCTGAATATCCCTTTGACTGGTCTTGGGCTCAACCTTTCTAACACTCCAAGAGAGGACTGAAACCTTCCCGTCTTGAGGATCGCTACCAACATCAAAAAGATAGTATGTACCAACGTTGTCGTTTCGTTCGCCGATTTGTTCAATAAAGCGACGAACGTCCGCTCCTGACTTCCCTGTGTCAGGTGCATCAGGCGACCATGTAAATATCGGCGTCCATTGAGTGTCTTTATTTGTAATCTCAATACCCGCAACAATCACATGCTTAGACCGATTCGTGAAATGTGGTCTAAACGACGTATGTTGAGCCGTCTCGTCCGTAACTTCTTTTTCGTCAAGCTTCCAGAGAACTTTAGCCTCTGATGGCAGATTCTTCTGGGAGATCAGGCTGAACGTTGGATCGTACGTGCCATCTCCGTTGTCGCCATTGCTTTCAAGACGAATACTGAAGCGCGGAACAACCACATCTGGCATTTTGTCATTGGATCCATTCTCGGGGCATGCGCCACCGCCTGTGCCACCACCGGAACCGTCCGAGTCAGAGTCTCTGCCAGCACCCTCGCGGGGACCGCCGTTCCCACCAGAGTCAGGGCCTCCGTCAGCACCCTCGCAGGAATCGCCGACCCCACCCGAGCCAGCACTTCCGTCTGCGTCCTCGCTGGCCCCGCCGTTCCCATCCGAGTTATGGTCTCCGCCAGTCCCCTCGCAAGAACCGCCGTCCCCACCCGAGCCAGCACTTCCGTCTGCGCCCTCGCTGGCCCCGCCGTTCCCATCCGAGTTATGGTCTCCGCCAGTCCCCTCGCAAGAACCGCCGTCCCCACCCGAGCCAGCACTTCCGTCTGGGTTCTCAGGCGTGTTTTTCTCAGTCTTGGGCGTATCACCTGGCTTTTGGCACTTGCAAGCCTTCGCATCCTCGCCACACTTCTTGCACTTCTGAGACGGGTGCCCCACCACGATGGGCGGGACATTGGTAGGTCTTTCAGGCGTAGGCCCGGGGCCATTACCTCCATTGCGGCATCCATTAGCCTGCATCAGGCCATATACAATAAGCAGCAAAAGCAAGAGCAACAGCAAGCCGGATAAGACACACGAGAATATCCAGCCCCAATCAAAGCGCGACTTCCCTATGCGCCCCGCATTGCGGAGAGCCTCCTTCAGATCGACACGGCGCTTGGCATCGTCCCACCCTTTTGACGTGGGCGTAAGCGGAAGGACAACATCGTTCGCCGCACCTTTGGGATGATACCCCCAAAGCACAAGAAGTTTTTTGAATGGCCCACGGGAGATTCGCCAGGCACTACGCATCTGTCGTGGATCGGGAACGCGGTAGTCGCGTGCAAACTGTCGCGCACCTTCGGTGTTGGAATCCTTCTCTGCCTCCTGGTGAAGCTTGTCGAGATCGTCAACGAGCCTATCGACTTCAATCTCGGGGATAGTGGTCTTTGGGCTTTCAAGCGAACGAGAGGAGCCGCAAAGCTCGCGCCCCGACCGGTCATCCTTGCGGAAAACCGCAGAGAACCCATCGCCTCCTTCCTTGTATTCCACTTTCACATTTGGATGAGAGGCGGAAAGATATTGCAAGACGACATTCTTCCAGTGCGCATCCCAATAGGGATGCATGCCCGAAGTGAGTGGCGTCGCAGTTCCATTGGTGACAACTAAGCCATCTTTGCGTTTTGAAGAGCTCATCAGCACACTCCGTTATTCGACTTCCGCCATATACACGTTGCCGGACTGCCCGTAGACAGCCCACGAGCAAATTCGGCTCACTTTGGCCGCACCAGACTTCGAGTACATCCAGCTGGTGTCAATCTGGGCCCCTATCACTGGGAGATTAAGCGAGAACGAAGGTCCGTCCGACGCACGCTTCTGAATAGCCACCTTCCACGTGCCAAGCACGTCTGCGGCTTCAGCAGGCGACTTCTTTTCCGCATTCATTGCGGAAGCAAGCCCAAGCGAAAGGTCTCCAAGTGCCCTTTGCCATATTTTTGGCGGAAGGTTTTTCCTGTCGGCAAAAATGAAAAGAGAAGCCCGAGCAAGCGCCGACCCAGGGACATTATTGGCGTCCCACTCATCCAGCATTTTGAGCAATGGCTGAAAATCAGGATCACCATTAAACTCTGCAGGGAACACCCGTGACACGGCCAAATCGCGTTCATGCTCAATTTCAGCAAGCTTCTCGTCCGCCTTTTGTCGATCCGATTCCCTTGCGTCCTTTTCTACAGCAAGTTCATGCTCAGCCGCAATTCGGTCTTTTTCGCGAGCGGATTTCTCCGCATCAAGAGAGGACTTCGCAGCCGCAAGCGCTGCATCAACGGTGGTCTTCTGGGCTTGCAGATCCTCCGCTGTCCGCTTTGCCGCATCACGTTCGTCACGAGCAATTTTCGCCTCTGCGCGAAGATTCGCCATCTCTTCGGCATTTGCCTTCTCGATCATGGACCTGATTTCTTCGCGAGCACTGGCAACCTCATTTTCCCTCGCTTGATCCCGCTTATCGATTTCGGAAGAAAGCCTAGAGTTTTCCGCCAACAATCTCTCCCGATCCTTAACCGCCACGGCCGCCTGGCTCTTTGCCATAGCGCACTCCGACTTTGCCTGTTGTGCCGCCGCCTTTGCCGCATTCATTTCGCCCTCGAGTGTTCGAACTCGTTTCCCGAATTCCTCACTCTTGCCACTTAGATTTTCTGAAAGCATTTTGTAGGCAGCCTCCAATGCCGCCACTCGATGTTCAGCTGCCGCAGCACCCTCTTCTCGTGCGCGGGCACACGAAGCATCAATATCATTGGCTCGCTCATTGAGCCTGCGCTCGCGTTCATCTAGCTCAAGTTTACGCGCCTGGAGCTTCTTATCTGATTCCACCGCAGAGAGGACTTCGTCCTGAAATCTCCCGATTCGATCCTCAATCTGCTGCGTAAATCCATTTTCGGGCGCTTGTGTCTTCCCGCGGCCGAACAACCAAGAAAGGATGGAGCCACGGTTAGACTCCGCGTCCCGAGTCATCGTCTTCGCCACTGCATCAAACTGCCTGGGGATATCGCTAACGGCTCGGTCAAACTTGCCGATCTTGCCATCGACCTTCTGAACTGCGTCCATGAGTTGTTTCAATTGAATCTGAAGCGCTTTTGGCAAATCGGAGACAGCGGTCTGGACAGCTCTAATTCCTGTGCTTACTTCATTCGTACCATCGCCGTTCCGCCTAACCGCATCCCCAATGTCCTTGTTTTGGCGCTTGACCCCGAGAAGAACGAGAAGTGCAAAGCAAATCATACCCGCGGCGAGCAGCCCAACCACAGCCGCAATCCATGAAGGAACCGAAGACGACGGCGGAGGTATGTGCGTGGCAAGTTTGCCTTGCAATTCATCCAGCCGTACGCCGACCGAAGCAACATGGTTGCTTATTGCATCCATGCGTTCCAAAATGGCCCGAAGTTGCCTGTTGCTTTCAAGGTTCATTTGCTGGCTTGCATGCGGCGATGCCACTGACTTGCCTCCTCCTTCTGGTTTATTAGCGTAAGGTTTGCCAGAACCAGTTGTAGGCGAGACGCCAGATGCTTGGCCATTGCGATCCCCATGTTGCACTTTCATTGGAGTCCCATTCGTCGACACCGATTGAGACGATGCCTGTCCTTGCGCGCCAACCGGACCGACGAAGAACACCATAACCGTGGCTGTGATGCTAGCAGCAAGCAATTTTCGTTTCATTGTTATACTCCTTCTTCAGTCAATATTGTCAAAGAGTCCTGTTTCCTGCCAGAACGCAAAACCGTCGTCGCATGGATGGAGTTTCAGGAAGAAATTTTCGGACACATCGGATCCGTCTTCGGCTAGTGCGGAAACAATCTCCAGCCGCTCGTCCTTCCCGTCCTCGTCAAGCTTCCGTTCAAATGTGAACGACACAGGTCGATGCGGAGTTGCTTCATCACGACTGCAGATCTTGTAGACCGGTTCAGGTGACGAAATGATGTTGCGTCGCCTGGCAAGTAGTGTCCCAGGCGTCAGTTTCGCTGCAAACGTTTCCGAATCAGCATCAAGAAGAACCTTTTTTTGATCCCTCATTGCAGAGAACACCCCCCATTCGTTCCGGATGTCCTCGGCTGCGGGTTTTTCCGTCTGAATCGCCCAATTTTCTACAAAGCCGCCAGATAGCGCATAATAAAGCGCCGCACCGACAACCGTTACCGTTTTCGCGTCGGCAATAAAACCATCGTCATTCGTGAAGGGATACCACTGCCCCGGGCGGAACGAACGGGCAAAGACCAGCCGCTCCTCTTCGAGCGGAAGCATATTGCGGGCCATTTCGCGCATATGCGGTTGCTCGGATGTTTTCCCGCTAAAGACGACCATGTCAACCTCGTAGGCCGCTGCGTAAAGTGCGCAGCTGCGGAATAGCGGCGCAAACGTTTCGTCCATCAAGTCGGCAATTACCGCCGAGTCGAAAGAAAAGCGTTTCGCGTCGATATCAATGCTAGGTCCATCTCCGCCCTTGGAAAGCAACTCATTAAATTCCTGCCAATTCGCGGGAGAGATCCCCGCTTCCAGAGCTGAGAACTGCCGACCAATGTGCCCTGGCCTAGTATTTGAAAGGCAATAAGTCGCGAGAGGTATAAGACACGTTCTCACGATACGGCTACGGACGGCTTGCTGGTCTCGTGCAGCGGCTGCACGTGAAAACAGCGCCGACAGACGTAAAGCAAGAGGATCTTCGCGATTTCTGACGAGTTGGCCAAGTATCACCTTCTCGATAATCCTTTTGAGCAGATCATCACCCGCAAGCGACTGCCCGTCTTTGAACAGGAGCTTGTTTGAAAGGTCGTTAATGCCTGTTCCCGACTGGCCGCAGTCACGATATTCAAGAATCGAAATATCTGTCGTGCCACCGCCAATATCGAAATTCATCACACGAATCGTATCTGCGCCGTCGTCCCCTCCGCGGTGACGTCCCATAGTCGCAATCCAGTCGCCCACAGTTTGCCCTGGGTAACGAATCGTCTCCGAAAAGAGAAACGGAAGCTGACCTGCAACCGCTTCATCAGGACTCTGCTCCCTCTTGACGAGCTCTACTCGCAAGGGGGAAGAGACACCATTGCGCACGTTTACTGCGGAAAAGATGTCCAAAGCATCCTCGCAGCACTTGCGGTAAGTTTCAATCTCCTTATCCGTCCATCCAGAAGGATAAGTCACAAGTACTTTACGGAAGTGGCGTGGCACGAAGGTGCTACCGCGGCGGAAAGCATCGTTTGCCTGCGTCATTGCCCGCTCCAAAAGGTGAAGAAGGAACCATGTAAGCGTAGCCTGGCGTGGATAACGCGGATGTTCCGGGTAAGGATCCGGGCGTTCGGCTGCTGGAATTTCGTCCGAAAGATTCTCACTGGGGACTTTGCCCGTCTCCTCGTCAAGGAACCTACATAGGTCGCCCTGGAGCGTTGGCAAATAAGCCGCTTCCTCCGGCTTCTCGTCATAGTGAGGATCCCAATCATTAAGGAGCATCGACCAGTCCAGGACCGACGGTCTGTCATCCCAGTAGAAACGCTTTGGAGAACTTTGCTGGATCATGGCACCTGCCTCAACGAGATTGCGCGCATACGACTTATAGAACTGGCGACAGGCAGCATCTCCTACAAGCACAGGTGAAATCTGCATGAACATCTGCGGAATTCTCTCAATGACAGAACCCGTCGCCACCTCTTCTTTTGTGCGGAATGGCCAATGGCCTCTGACCTGCGTAGTAACCTGCACGTCCCATTCGCGCACAAGGAGGTCCGGCTCCTTGGAATCGTTTCTTGTGCGATAGCGCTGATGATCCAATTCATGCAGAACGAACCAAGAGTCCGCTATGCCAGTATTTACATCATCAACAGACTCAAACTCGCCAGACAATGGATCGGGCTTGATGCGAAGTGGCTTGAAGTTCTTGCGAAATTCCAGCGGCGGGAAAGTCTGGTTCTTGATATGATCAAAAAGCAGGGCCGATGTGCGGGTATTCCCAAGATCGAGCACAAGATCAACATCTCGCGTTTCACCTGCCGGTTCAACAAATACAAGCTCAATGCTGAGATTTCCAAGATCCAGCTTCTCGTCACTCGGGATCTCACCAAAATCAAACCCATCAAACCGCACAGGAAACTTCAGTGAAAAGACTGTCCCGCTTGCGACTTCGTTGAACGGCGAATCGCCACGACGAAGCGATCGCCCAGCAGCTGCCGACTCTAGAGCTTGTTGCTTGTCGTCAGCAGAAAGAGCGTTCCGCTGATAGAAGATACCACGGTCATAAACCCCAGATTGCCCCCCCCTGGCCCCACCGTCGGCCGTATTGGTCTCTATGAACAACCATATTCCACACAAAGTGCAACTATTGCCGTCAGCCAATGTCCAGCTCTTCTCGCCAAAACGGAACCTGAGCCATTTGTACATTTCTTCAAGTTTAAATGGATGCCCGTCACTGCTCGTCGCATTGTAAACAATGTCAAGCATTTTCTTGGCATTGTCGGGAATCACAGTCTCCCATTTCTCTATTTCTTGGATCGCCTGACGAAGACTTTCAGGCGGACGTTGTGCATCCCCCGGGGGGCTAAAATTCTTAGGCTTCCGAAGCGGCACAAAAGAACGCTGTAATCCCGTATCAAGAAAGACCCGAACCATCTTTGGAACGCGCTGATTGTTAGAATTTGTGGTGGACATAGAAAACCTCCAATTTTGTTTAGTATTGATTAAGCATCTTTAACAACAGTCTCCAGGATGGTGCGGAGCTGTTCATCGCCTGGCTGCGGAGGGCGCGCACCTGTCTTAGCATTTTCCGCAAGATCGTCCAGACGCGTCAAAAGAGGCTCTAGAACTGTCTTCCAGTGCGGTGAGGATTCCTTATCACTTGACTCATCAACAAGTCCAGCTAGGAGCGCCCGAAGATAAGAAGGATCGGCTTCGCCGGGCCGCGTCTCGGAAATCCTGCGCCATGTACCGCCGCGAAGCATATTACCAAATGCCACGGCAAACGGGAATCTTGCAGCATCTGCTGTATCGTGATCCGTTATGCGGCCGAGATTAAGGCGCAAAAATTCGCCAAGCCCCCCCATATTACGATCAAGGCGAACATTGTCACGCAGCGTACAAAGTAGCTCTCGCTGATGCGCCGCATCCAATACGAGATGGTCTTCGACGCGCTTTTCCGCATCGTCAAACCAGTGTTTAACCTGCTCCTTAAGCCAACCGTCAGCGTCATTACCATCTCGAGCGTTGCGTGGAACGGGATCGAAAACATCGCGTGGTGCAGAAAACAGGTCTCGCATAAACTGCGCCAGCCCCGCAAAGTCAATCCTTGATTTGCCATCTTCTATTTCCATCAAAACCTCGCGGATCCTGGCGGCTGACTCGCGCAGCGAAGCTCGCCGCGAATCTAGGCTCGCTTCCTCTGTCGATGGCAGCTGCCGCGCAATGGCCTCAGTAAGAGATGCCAATTCTTTCTTAAGTAGTTCTGCACAACGAGCGCGTCTGCTCTCTGGACGAACAGCAACCGCCACTTCGCGGAGCATTCGGTCGGTTCCGCCATCCTCACCAAAAACAGCCTCGATGTCATCCGTTTTCAGGCCTGTCGCATCCATAAACGGAGCGCACCCTGATATCTTGCCAACGATATCGGCGCGCTGGGTTCTTGCCGTATCCTTGATCGGGCAGAACTTCGGATATGTTGTCACAAACCAATGGCAAGTTTCCTTCCCTGCAAAGGCCTGCATCTCAATACTTCTTGTTGCATATTGCGAAAATGTTGAAGAAACGCCATTTAGCAAGACGGTATTGATTGGCTCACCGAAGAACGTCAAATCGAGGAACACTGGCAAAGGAGCTGCGCTTCCTTTTCGCCAACCAGGCTCGAACGACTGAAGCCACTTTCTTATGCCATTACTTAAAATGTCGGACTGTGCAGGATAAACATCCAAAGCGCTGTTTAGAACGACAAAAGAATCAATACCGTACCCGTCAATGTGCCCATAAATTATGCATCGTGTCCTACCATCCTTGAGAATATTTTTGTAGAATTGGAGCTCTGTGATGGCATCTGGATGCACTTTACTATCGCTCTCGCTCTGGCCTGACGATCCGCGATTCTTTCTGCCAAGCCCCGGGAAATCAAGCAAATCATGTTTTTCAAGAAGTTCAAGGAGCGCTTTCTTACTGGGCTGATTGAGCATCTCTCGCCGGACAGGAACAACAAGTTCCGAACACATTGCTTGGAAAGCCCCAAACGCTTCGCCTGAAATGAATGAATTGGTCTGACGATCCCCAATGCCAACTCGGATAGCCCCCGTGGAAGAATCCCTCTCCCATGTAATCCGAGAGAGGATTTCCATCGTTTTAGCATCAGGCTTCTCGTAGTTTTTCGTGCCACCAAAGAGACGCTCAACTGTTCCAATGTCAAGGACAAGTGCAGCCACACGAGGCGATAGCAGTATTTTCGAGGCTCCTCTCCATTCAAGCGCGAGTTGCGCCCTAAGGGCTTCGATTCTGTCGAAAATCGCCGTCAGCTTCTGAGCCCCATCCCAAAGGAACTCCGTCACTCGTTCTCGTGCAGCTGTTTCGTTGGACACTAGATGTGCCGCCGCCACAAGTGCAGGACGAACCTTTCGAGTCCAGTCACCACTCCGAAACAGATTGTTGAATCTGTCCTCCGCCTGAAGTCGATCCATCACTTCTGCAAGATCCCGCAGCCACTCGCAGGCTACTGGTTGCGGAGCTGCACTGACACCGGCCGACTCCTCGGACAGACGCTTCAAGAACTCATCTTTACTATATCGCACAATTTCAACTGTGGCGGACTGGCACTCCTTCAAATAACCCAGAGCGATAGCATGAAGAATCTCCTTACGAGGAGCAATCCGAAATTCAACTGGATAGTCTCGATCTGGTGGATTTTCATCCGACGCGAGCGTATAACGCGTCGCAACGCCAGAGGCATCGCCCTTGTTGTTGAATGGGTTAAATCCCACCGTTGCTGGAAAGATTGTCTCCATGTTCATGCCGCATCCTTCCGGAGGGGAGAACCTGACGGGGGTATCGGGATTCCAAGTAAGGGCCGAATCCGATCCGTCAGGCGAATCTCCATCCAGATATCGGCTCAACAGTGTTGATTTTCCTGTCTGAGAAGGCCCCCACAAAGCAATTGTCGACTTAGATGACAAGCTTTTGCGCAGTGTCTTGATTCGTTCAGCAGAATGCAAAATTGGATCAAGCCAATCTCCTATCGAGATTTTCCTCAAGGCACGATCCGGATCGGTCGGATCATTTCCTCTCTGGATACCATGAGTCCAATACCAATTAGTTAATTTTTCCATAGTGTTTCCTTTATTATTTTGTGTGCGTTCAGAAACCGACATGAGTATCATAAGAGCCATTTTTGATTTCAAAGTATATCTTCCGCCGATATCCATCGACTGCGACATACCCGTCCTCACCCGGCTCAAAAGCCCAATCCATCTCCAAGAGCCCTACCTCAACCATCTCATTAGGAGGGACTCCGAAGCTACAACGCTTTGACTGGTTTTTCGAATCATTCTTAACAAAGACCTCACAGACCATGCGTCCATCTGAACGATTTTGAAGTTGCAACACCGCACCTTTTAACATACTCTCCCGAAAGGTCACTGAGACAGGGGGATCTCTTTGGTCGCAACATCCTTGGCCAAGGGCCGCAATTGCCAGCGACAACGCGCCAAACATCGCAATGCTTAGCAAGCAACGAAGTCTCAGAACCATTCGTATCACTTCATAATCCTTTCTCGTTCTCCTTCCACGACATCAGAGGGGGCGGAAAACGGAAACCTCCTCCGATGCATCACGTGAGGCGCCTGAGAGAGCCCGGAAAGATACATCAGAGGAGGCGAAACTGCTTTTGTGTGGCAGTGCCATTCTGTGCGTCTTTCTTGTGAAGTTTCTCAGGCTTTCACGTGACGCATCCCATGACCGCAGGGTTGCTGCGCGGGAAATCTGTGCATAGTATATCATAAATTCAGGCCTGTGGACGAAGAATCGCGAATCTACCCGCCCACAGGCCTATCCGGGCTCTCTCTGCCGGACGCTCGCTATGAGCATCCTAATATACGAAAGAGCGCGCAAAATCTGACAAGATTAGCGGTTGGCAGTTAGCGGTTAGCGGTTGGCAGTTAGTGGGTAGCAGTTAGTGGTTAGCGGTTGGCAGTTAGCGGGTAGCAGTTAGTTTTAGCGACTAGTTGCTAGGCGTTAGGTGCCAAGGTCAACGGGAACCGCAAACAGTACAAAATTGGTCAGACCTGTTTTGTACTGTTTGGAAAAATCCAGCGGACTTGATGCCTGTCTCTTTCAAGCATTCCCCGAGCCTTCAAACGTCTCACGATTTTATATGCCATGCTCATGCTGATCTTCTGCCGCTCCGCCAAAAGCGATACGTCCATTTCGGGGTTCATCCTCAGCACTGCAAGCACCTCTTCGTCGCGCAATTCCCGCCTCTCGGCCCGACGACGCTCCCCATCCCTCGCGCTCCTAAGCGCCATCGACGCCCTCTGCACCTCTGCGATGTGCGCGGCGCCCTGCGCTATCATCGCCTCTGTCGTCAAATGGTCGGACGGAACCTCGTATCCCGCCGCGCGCTTCCTCGCAATCTCCTCCGCCCTGCGCCGCTTCTCCTCTTCAAGCAATGCCGCCATCAGTTCCTCGTGGCACTGCGCAATCTCATCGACCGATGCGCCCGCCCCATATACGAAGCGCATTCCGGCAACGGCGGTAGGATCCCCTTTGCGAAACGCGGCATAGCTGCTCCACGTGTATCCTTCGAATCGGTCGGTCGCGGCGGCCCGTATCGGATTCAGGTGGATGTATCCGAGGCACTTCGCCATATCTGTTCCCCGCCGCGGCACCACCCGGTCGAAATAGGCGGACTCCCACAGCGTCCCCTTGTGGGCGTTTCGCCTGTTGTACTCGGCAGTGAACCACTGCTTGACTATCTTCATGAAACCGCCGATGCTGTACATCCTGCGCATTTGACCGGAGATCCACTCCTCGACGCGATGTTCGCCCGCCTCGCCCTCTTGCCGCCACCGCGAGATCTTCGCCTGCATTGCCGTCGCCTCGCTTTGTCCGTAGAGAACGCCATATCGCCTTAGAACCTCCTGTTCGTCAAGCGTTTCCGGCAACGGAAGGAATGCGAGGATGTGGAAGTGGTTGCCCATCACGCACCAGCCGAGCAACTTGATGCCTGCGAACTCCGCCGCCCTGCGCACAATCTCAAGAAAGTCCATTCGCTCGGAATCCTTGAGGAAATAGACGCGATGGGCGATGCGACTGACCAGATGGTGGACAGTCTCGTACTCCTTGTTTCGTCCGTTTGAGTTTGCCATACTTCCCTTTCTGCGTTTTCAAACAGTAGAATTTTGGTCTGACCGATTTTGTACTGTTTGGAATTATATCATAAATTCAGGCCTGTAGACGGAGAATCGCGAATCTCCCCGCCCACAGGTCCGCCCGGGCTCTCTCAGCCGGGTGTCTGCCTAATGGCACTGTGATATACGAGTGCGGGCGCGGAATCTGACAAAAGAGCGGATCAAGGAACGGTGGGAATGGGGCCTGACCAATTTTCCACTGTTGCCTCACGCAATATCGGGGGCATCCATCTCGGCGAGGACTTCTGCCACTTTCTCGGACAATTTAGCAGCGAGGCGCTTGCGGATCTGGTAAAGGTTGTCGCGGGCGAGTCCGTAGAGCCTCATGACAAGCTCTGTATCCTGCCCTTCTATATAGCTTGCGATGAATGCCGCGTAGTGTTCTGGGCGGACATCGGGCTTCATCAGGCGCAACGCCTTGTCCAGCGCGGCAGCCTGCCATTCTCGTTCCGAAAAACCGTCGTCGCCAGCATCAGCCCTTCTGGCTCTTTCCCAGAAGTCCTCCTTCATTTCCGCCTTAAGTTCCTCGCCAACGGCCGCCTTGAGATCCGCGTCGCGCTTCGACGCCTTGAGCCTGTCCATGACGCGCCAACGAACGAGTCCCGTCAAGTATGACCTGAACTTGCCTTTAGCGCGATCATACTGGAACGTCGGCAAGTTGCGCGCAAGGTCTGCGAAGACTACCTGCACCATGTCGTCCGCATCCGCGTCGTTCAGGCCCTTGTGACGCGCAATCGAAAAGACAAAGCCGGCGTAAAGGTCGAACAATCTGTTCCACGCCGCCTGGTTCTCGGTGTCCGCGACAGCCCTGATGACGCTGGAGCGCGTCGTCTCGTTGTTGAAATGCCTGTATGTCACTACGTTCGCTTGAGTTGCGGAAAGAGAACGACGTCCCTTATCGAGTCGCATCCCGTGAGGAACATGACAAGCCTGTCAACGCCGAAGCCCAGGCCTCCTGTCGGCGGCATTCCGCATTCCAGCGCGGAAATGAAGTCCTCGTCGATCTTCTCGACGTCCTCACCAGCCTGGTGCTCCAGAGCCTCGCGCTGCGCGATCGGATTGTTCTGCTCGGTGTAGCCGGGGCACAGCTCCTTGCCGGCGACAACGAACTCGAACACGTCAACGAGGGTCGGATCGTCCTTGCACGCCTTTGCGAGCGGCACGAACTCTCTCGGAAGCCTCGTAACGAACGTCGGCTGGACAAGAGTCCTTTCGATGATCTTGTCGTAAACTTCGTGCGTGAGCATAAGCTCGGTCGTGACGCCGTCCAATTCCAGATTCGCGCCCGTCTCCGCGGCCTTGGCCTTCGCCCTTTCCATCTGCGCGGCGAAATCGAGGTCAAACCAGTCCGCGCCCATCATCTCCTTGACGACGTCCTTGTACGCAATGCGGCGATACGGCGGCGTGAAGTCGATCTCGACGCCCTCTTCGCCGTACTTCACCTTGCGCGAGCCGACCACGGTGTCGCAGAGGTGCGGAAGCAATCCTTCCATTATCGCCTCCATAGACGTGCGGTCGCCGTACGCCTCGTACAGTTCGCAGACGGTGAACTCCGGGTTGTGCGTGCGGTCGATTCCCTCGTTGCGGAAATCCTTGCCAAGCTCGAACACCTTGTTCATTCCGCCGACGACGAGGCGCTTCAGGTAAAGCTCCGGCGCAATGCGCATCACGCAGTCCTGGTCAAGCGCGTTGAAATGCGAGAAGAAAGGCTTTGCCGCCGCGCCACCCGCCTGGTTCTGGAGGATCGGCGTCTCGACTTCCGCGAAGCCGAGCGACCAGAGGTACTTGCGAATCTCCATGATGATGCGCGAGCGCATGAAGAAGCGAGCGCGCGTTTCGTCGTTCGTCATCAGATCGACGTAGCGGCGGCGATAGCGCTCCTCCTGGTCGGCGAGGCCGTGGAACTTCTCCGGCGGCTGCTCAAGGGCCTTGGCAAGCATCGTCCATTCCTTCACGACCATGGACTTCTCGCCCTTCTGCGTCGTAAAGAGAGATCCCTCCGCGCCGATTATGTCGCCGAGGTTCAGCTGCTTGAACGCCGCGAACGCGGCCTCGCTCAGCTCGTCGCGCTTGAATATGAGCTGGAAGCGTCCAGTGCCGTCGTTCATGGTGCAGAAGTTCATCTTGCCCATGCGGCGAATCGTCATCAGGCGCCCGGCGACGCGCTCGGCGCGTCCTTCGGCAAACGTCTCCCTCACTACGGAAAGATCGGTGTGCGGGTATTTAGGTCCGTACGGTTCGTAGCCCATTTCGCGGAGCGTCGCCATGCTCTGGAGTCGCTGCTCGCGGTATTCGTTGGTTTCCATTGCTTTTCCTGTTGCGTTAAAATCGATCAGCCGAACATTCCGCCGTTGACGGATATGATCTGCCCGGTAACATACGACGACTCCGGCCCGACGAGCCAGGCGACGCAATTCGCGATGTCCTCGGCGGCTCCGAAGCGCTTGAGCGGGATCGTCTCGGCGTACTTCGCCCGGACATCCTCGGGGAGCTTGTCTGTCATGTCCGAGACGATGAAGCCCGGCGCAACCGCGTTGCAGCGGATGTTGCGCGAGCCCAGCTCTTTCGCGACGGTCTTCGTTAGCGCGACGACGCCGCCCTTCGAGGCGGTGTAGTTTGCCTGGCCGGCGTTGCCCGTAAGCCCCACTACGGACGCGATATTGACGATCGCACCGCCGGAAGGCGAGCCGTCCGCGCCCTTGTTCTTCATCATCGGACGCGACGCCGCGCGCGTGAATAGGAACGTGCCCTTGAGGTTGATGTCGATGACCTTGTCCCAATCGTCGTCGGACATGCGCATCAAGAGGCCGTCCTTTGTTATGCCGGCATTGTTGACGAGGATGTCGACGCGCCCGAACTTCTCGATCGTCGCCTTTACGCACGCATCGACCTGCGCCGTGTCGGAGACATCGACCTTCATGCACATGGCCGCGCCTTCGCAGGTCTCAATCGAGCGCGCAACGGCGACGACCGTCGCGCCATCCGCCGCGAGCCTCTTCACGATCGCCGCGCCGATTCCGCGCGACGCGCCGGTTACTATTGCAATCTTCCCTTCTAGTGACGACATGTCTTTCTCCTTTGTGAGTTAACGCCTAAATGCCCACGCTCACGGAAACAGCGTTGCGCCATCCGGTCACCGTGAACGCACCCGACTTGTACACCGCGACCTCCGCGAAACTGTTTGCGCTCTCGCCCGTGCCGCACACAAGCGCCCTGAGCGAGTAGTACGGTATTCCGTTCTGGATGTTGTACGCGCCCATGTGCTGATGCCCGGTTATGACCGCCTTGACCTTGCCGCTCTTCTCGAATATCGAGCGCACTGCGGCCGCGTTCTTTATCAGATGGTTCTTCTCGGCAGAGTCGTCCAGTCGCTGATGGCAGAACACGATCACGTTGCCGTCCGCAGACTTGAGCTCCCGCTCAAGCCATTCAAGCTCGTGCGGGGGAACATTCGCGTCGTTCCACGGATTGCTCTTGCTGTACGGCTTGAGCGAGGAATCGAAGCAGGCGTTGAGCACGATGAACTTAACCCCGCCGCGAGTGAAAGCGTAATACCCCTCGGGCATGACCTTGCCGTCGTTCGGAATCCTCTCGAAGAACTCTTCCTTCGTGAGGCAGTCGAAGTCGTGGTTGCCCGCGACATGGTACCTCGGGCCCTTGAAGCGCGAGAAGCAATCCTCGATTGTCTCAAGATGCGCAAGAGTCCCTTCGCGTCCGCGAGTGTTGTCCTTGAGATCGCCAAGTTCAATCGCGAAGTCCAGCCCGCGCGTGTTGAACACCTCTACGGCATCCCTGAGCTTGCGCAGCGATTCCCTGTAGAACCGCTGCCCGACAACGCCGAGCGGCTTGGCGTCAGGATCGATGTCGGCATAGTGGATGTCGGTGACTATTCCAAAGCGAACCACCGGTTTGCCAGACGCAGCATCCGAAGAGTCGAAAAGCCGACATCCCGAAAACACCCCGGCCGCAGTGCAAATCAAGAATTCGCGCCTATTCATCATGCACCCACTTTCTCCACGGCAGCATCTAGCGAAGCTATGTCCGCCACATTTGCCGTTACGAGCGAGGCGTCGATCTTCGATATAAGCCCCGAGAGCACCTTGCCCGGGCCAAACTCAACGAACGTGGTTGCGCCCATCGACTTGGCGCACTCGACATCCGCCGCCCAGTTCGTCGTGCCCGTAACCTGTTCGAGCATGAGCGCCTTGATGGCCGCACCGTCGTTTGCGTGCGGCTTGCCAGTGACGTTGGAAAGAACCGGGAACGCGGGAGCGTTGAACTTCACCTCGTCCAAAACCGGCGCGAGCCTCTCGCGGGCCGGAGCCATGAACGGGGAGTGGAACGCGCCCGCCGTGGCAAGCGGAATCGCCCTGCGAATGCCAAGCTCCTTCGCCTTGGTCGCCGCGGCGGCAATGGCGTCCTTTGAACCGGAAAGAACCTGCTGCGCGGCGGAGTTCACGTTGGCGACAGTGCAGCCCGTCGCATCGCACAGCGCCGAAAGCTGCTCAGCTGTCGCACCGACAATTGCAATCATGCCGGACGGCGTAGCCTCGCACGCCTCCTGCATGAACCTGCCGCGAGCCTCGAGGACCTTGAGCGTGGAATCGAAATCGAGAACCCCTGCCGCGCAAAGCGCACTCCATTCGCCAAGGGAAAGGCCCGCCGCGCAGTCGAAAGCCGCCGCGCACTTCTTGCGGAACGAAAGGAACGCCGCGTACGACACGACGAATATCGCGGGCTGGCAGACATTCGATTTCGTAAGTTCCTCGGCAGGGCCTTCAAAGCATATCTTCTTGAGGTCGAAGCCAAGCACGGCATTCGCCTTGTCGAAGAGGGACATCACTTCAGCATCGGCCTCCGCGAAGTCCTTGCCCATGCCGGGAACCTGGGCGCCCTGTCCTGCAAACACGCAGCATTTGCTCATTTTGAAATCTCCTTGTTTTCTTGTTGTGGCTATTGTGGTTGATTTTACCATAAAACATGGTGTGTGTTCAAGAGCGGCCGGACTACAAACGAGGCATACCCGTCATTCTCCATCTCTTCGGCAATGCGCGAAGCCAAAGCCTCGTCGTGCGCAAAGCCGAACACCGTTGAGCCCGAACCCGTCATCCTCACCCATTGCGCACCTGCAGCGGACAGTGCGTCCAGCGCCGCCGCGATTTCGGGATGCAGCTCGCAGGCCGCCGCCTGCAGTCCGTTCGACAAGCCCTGCGCCGCCTCGGAATCGGGGCGGCAGCGCGCATACACCTCCGCCGTCGAAGAGTGAACGCGCGGATTCGCCAGAACAATGAATTCGCCGACATTGAGCGCGGCAATCTCGTCACCGCCGAGAAGCCGAACCCTCTCGCCACGCCCTTCCATCATGACAGGCCGTCGGTAATGCTGCGCCATGACAAGCGACGGCACGTCGCTTCCGACGGCTGCGCCTATCGAAGCGAGCTCCTCCGGAGACCTGCCCAAGTTCCACATCTCATTCAGCGCAAGCAACGTCGTGGCGGCGTCCGCACTGCCTCCGCCAAGCCCTCCGCCATCTGGGATCCGCTTGACGGTCTTTATCGACACTCCGCCACGCGCACCGGCGGCACGAAGCGCCTTCGCCGCCATGACCGCCAGATCGTTCTCGCCATACGGGCTGTCAGTCTCCACGACGCCTTCCGGCGCGACATCAAAAGTCAACGCATCGGAAAGCGTAATCGGCAACACCACGGAGCGCAGCTCGTGGTATCCGTCGGGACGGCGGCCTAGAACCTCAAGCGAAAGGTTGACCTTCGCGAACGCCTCAACCGTCACCGGATGCCGTCCCGCAGATCCTTGATCGCGGAATCGACGTCCGCAAAGAGGCGAGGTATCTTCGCCAGGGGAATCGTCGAGAACGCGATGCGGATGAGGCCGGAAAGGACAATCGTTCCGGTCGAATATTTTTCGATTAGATGCCTGCGCACCTTCTCGGCGTCAACTCCTATGGGTTTCACGCACATGAAGTAGCCAGAGTTGAACGGCATGGCCTCGAAGCTGCGCGCGTATTCAGGGTGCGCGGCCAGGACCTTGCGTATTGCATCGTAGCGCTTCTTGAGAATGGCGTAGTTGCGCTCCTTCTGCCGCGCATAACCCTTGTCCGTGAATGCCGCGACCGCAAGATGCTGGCCTATCGACGACGCATTCGATATGCAAGACCTCACGTTGCCTGCGGCCTTGGACTCAAGCGCCTTGAGCTGAGAGTCCGTCGCGCCCTTGAACGCGAAGGTAATGAAGCCAACGCGAAGTCCCCAGACGTAATCCTCCTTCGTCGTGCCGTCAAGCTTTATGGCGAGAACACTGCGGTCAAGCGTCGCCATCTCCGCAAAGAGCGACTCCGCGTGTATGCCCTTCTCGTAGGCGAGCCCAAAATATGCATCGTCGAGAATGACGACGACTCGCTTGCCTGCCTTTGCGGCGGCCTTGACCGCGGCGACTATCTTCTTTGCGTCGGACATAGTCGCCGTGTAGCCTGTCGGATTGTTGGGGAAGTTGAGGATGAGAATCTTCTTTGCGCCCGGGGCGAGAAGAGCCGCCTTAAGAGCCGCCGCGTCGAATGCGCCGTTCCTGAAGGTGTTGAAACGGCGCACCTTGCAGCCGACGGCTTCTCCGAAGATAAGCTCGTAGTTGTCCCAGAAGAGATCGGGTATTACTAGTTCGTCGGACCTATCCGCAAAAAGCTCAGCCGCGATCCTGAGTCCGTGAGTAAGGGCGTTGGTAACGACCGGCATTGAGAACTTCACGCCCTTGAGGGACGGATTCTTCTCGACTTCAAGTTCCTTCCAGCGTTCGCGCAACTGTGGTAGGCCAAAGCTTCCCGCGTAGAGGAACGCCTTGGGTCCAAGCGATATGTTCTTCGCAAAGCAGTCCATCACGAGCGGAGAGCCGTCCTCCTCGAACGCCATTCCAATCGTCGCGTTCACGGCGCACTTCTTCGCCTCTGCGCCCTGCCCGAGTATTCCGCCAAACGGAAAGTACATCCTGCGTCCCTCGGCGGAAAGAAAGCCCACCGCGTCGCCAAGGTCGCCATTAAGTTCTCGTGCCAGTCTGTTCATTGGTTAGTTCCTCTGCGTAGTCAGTATATGCCCCTGCCGCCGCCCTTCATAAGCTTGTCAAGCTCGATGTCTTCCTTCAGCTTCCTGCGACGGTCCTGCAGCTTCCGGTAGTCAATTCTGTTGCGAAAGAGATCGTAGCAGACGGAGTCGGAGAAATACACGAAGTTCGCAGACCTGACAGCCGCCTTGAACGACTCGGGCGTCTCGTTGCGCCGCATCATCTCCGGCATCTTCTCGAGAAAGAGCATAGCCGCGCGCTGGTCGCCGGAAACCCTGGCGTACTTGTCGCCGAAGCAGATGAACCCACCGGACCTGAGAGTCTTGTCTATCTCGGTGCGGACGGCGTTTATGCGGGCTACAAGAGCCTTCGAGGCGGAGTTGGGGACGAACTCTCCTTCAAGTGAATACGACACCGTGGCAGTGGGCTTTCGCGGAACGCGCGGCGGCTTGTATGCAGGCTTAGCGGACTTTTTCTTCGGTTTGGGATCGTCGTCGAAGAGATCGTCCAGGGAAGTGTCGATGTCGTCGTAGGCGGGCGCGGCCGGTTCCGCCGGCGCAGGCGTGTATGCGGGGACGGGAACTTCAGTCTTGGTGACCTTTACGCCCTGCTGGGTCTTCAGGAATTCCGTCCAGTCTATTACCTGCGAAACGGCAGGTATTCCGTTTATGCAGATTCCGACGCCTCGCCGTTCCACGATGTATGGCGGTTCGATGAACTTGCCGTTGATGAAGACGAGTCCAGCGTTGAACTGGCGTCCACGCGTCACTCCCAGCGCCTTGCTGCTCGCCTTGGGTATCTCTATGGCGTTCGCGGCGCCACAGAAGAGGGCCAGGAGAACCGCCACCGCTGCTTTAGAAATCAAAAACCTTCCCATATCATAGCCTCCTGAAAAAAGATCCCGCGTTGCCGTAGCACTGCACCCCCGTAACCCGTCGCTCAAAACCCGGGGCTTGCGCCCCATGTCCCAATGTCGGTCGAAGAAATACCAGCTGAATCCGCGTGCAACACAGGACCCACGTCCATTGAATCAGTTAGCCCTCACCTCGACTCCAGCGGTCGCCCCGAGGGCATCGACGATCCGCTGAAAGGCCGCACCGACCTCGTCGTCTGTTAGCGTCTTCTCGTCGGAACGGAACTCTATCGAGTACGCGCGCGACGTCTTGAACACGTCGAAGAGCTCTATCTTGACGATGTTCTTTCCGCCGTTCTTGCGTATGATTCCGACGATCGTCTCGTCCGTAACGCCGCCCGACACCGACACCGCGATGTCGCGGCGTACGGACGGGAACTGCGGGACGACCGAGACTCTGCCCGTAGCCTCAGTATTCTTGAGAAGCGGCTTTAGCTCGATCTCCGCAAGCGCCATTTGCGTCGTAAGGCGGAACGGGTGGCGCATCTTCGCGGACGCCGCACCGACAATTCCAACCTCCCGTCCGTTTATCTTCACGGCAAGCGCGGCCGCAAACGCCGGATGCTTTGCCGCGACGAACTCGACGCGTCCGGCATGCAGCCTCGCGACAAGCTCTTCTATGGCGCCCTTCATCCACAGCACGGCATCCTCCTCGGAGACGGACGCGCGCTTGCGCAGCGTCTCGCGTCCGACAGGCCCGAACATGCCAAGGGAAATCGTCTCCTTCTCCGTTGGAACCAGCACGCCGCCTTCCCTTGGCGCAAGGCGGAACACCTTGCCGATCTCGAAAAGCATCGCCTCCTGCTCGTGGGCGGAGTTGCGGCCAAGCGTTCCGTACATCTGCGGAAGAAGGCTGTCGCGCATTACGCCATATTCGGCGGACACGGGATCAGGTATGACGAGACGCGCTTTCGCGGTCTCCTCCCGCGAATCGAAATCGCCAAGCTCCTTCGCGGAAAGGAACGAATAGTGCATCGCCTCGCTGAAGCCGAGTCCCATGCAGACCTCGCGCACTCTCGACTTCGCACGGAACGGCGCGTCGGAAAGCGGCGAGACGGAAGGCGCGGACGGCATTGCGTCCGGAATCGCGTCCAGCCCGTGGATGCGCGCGATCTCCTCGACGAGGTCGGCCTCTAGCGAAAGGTCCCAGCGCCACGACGGGATCGCGAATTCGGCGGACTTGCCGTCTATGCCGCCGACGACGCGAAGGCCGAGCGACTCGAGAATGGAAACCATCTCGTCGTTTGAGACCGGAACGCCCATAAGCTTGCGGGCGCGGTCGAAGTCGAGCGCGACCGGAGCGTTGAACGCGAACGACGCGCCAGCCGCTTCCGATCCTGGACGCGCACGGTTGTCGACGTCGACAATGCCCTTCGCAATCTTTGCGGCGCCGTACTTCTGGAGAAGGTGCGCGGCGCGGCGCGAGGCAATGTCGGCGACATCCTTGTCAACTCCACGTATGTAGCGATAGGAAGATTCGCTGGAAAGGCCAAGCTTCGTGGAGGTGTCCTTGATCGACACGGGGTCGAACAGCGCGGACTCAAGCATTACGGTGCGCGTGCCTTCCGCAATCTCTGATTCCGCCCCGCCCATGACGCCGGCGACGGCATTTGGCGTGGAAGCGTCGCAGATTACGAGCATCGACGGATCAAGCGTGCGCTCGACTCCGTCAAGCGTGCGAATCTTCTCTCCGTCATTTGCGCAACGCACGACGATCGTCCTGTCCCTCAGCTTCGTGTGGTCGAACGCATGCATCGGAGCGCCGAATTCGAGCATGACGTAGTTCGTGACATCGACGACCAGTCCGAGCGAGCGCACTCCGCAAAGCTCAAGACGCTTGCGCATGACTTCGGGCGAAGGACCGTCCTGCACGTCAGTGACGACGCGAGCAGTGTAGCGCGGACAGCGGACGGGATCGTCGACGACAACCTTGACTTCGTCGGCAACGGCCGTATCGCATTCGGAGAAATCCACTGGAGGCAGCGTCAATGGACGCTTCAGCACGGCGGAGAACTCCCTCGCGAGACCGATGACGGAAAGCGCGTCGGGACGGTTCCACGTGACCTCAATGTCAAACACGACCTCCGGCTTCTTCTGCCCGGCAAGGGCGCTTACTGGCGTTCCCGTCACAACGTCGGCCGGATATTCGATAATTCCGTCGTGGCCTTCTCCGATGCAAAGCTCCTTCTCGCTGCAGCACATGCCGAACGACTCAACGCCGCGCAGCTTGCCCTTCTTTATCTTTTCGGGGTTGCCGTTCTTGTCTAGGAAGCCCGGAATCGGAGCGCCGATCTTGGCGAACGCGGTTTTCATTCCGGCGCGGACGTTTGGAGCGCCGCAGACGACCTGAAACTCATCCTTGCCGTCGGTTACGCGGCAGACGTGGAGATGGTCGGAATTTGGATGCGCCTCGCACGAAAGCACTTCCGCCGCGACTATGAGATCAGAGAGCGCGTTTCCGCCAACGCTCTCGATTGATTCGACCTGAAGGCCAGCCCGCGTCAGCTTCTCGGCGAGTTCCGCGGGGGCGATGTCATCGACCTTTACATATTCATTCAGCCAGCTCAGCGGCAGTTTCATCTTTCGTCTCCTCTTTGACAGGTTCCGGACTTTCCGCTACGGGCTCCGGGCCTTCCTTGACTTCCTTTGCTTCGGCGGCTTCCGGCTTTTCAGGCTTGTTCTGCTCCGCCGCGCCACGACGCTTCTTCCACTGCGGACCGTACTTCGGGAACTTGTCCACTTCCGAATACACTCCGTTCGTAAACGCCACTACATGCCCCGTCTCGACGAGCCACGAAACGTGCTTCTCGAAGTCGGCGACGTCCTTCGGGAACTCGCTCTTGTCGCAGCACGGATTTTCCGCGATGAACTTTGCCGCGAAGGCAAGCTCCGGAATCGCGTGCTCCGCGTCGAACTTCCTGTACTCGACATTCGTCACGAACTCGGGGCCGCGCGAATCGTTTGCGCGGAAGAAGTTGAGCTTGCGGTGGTGGAACGCGCCGCGAAGCGCGAAGCACATTCCGTAAGGGGCGCGGCGCTCGGCCTCGACGGCGTCGCGCGCGGCCCAGACGAGAGGCTTGCTGGGACTCTTCATCGCGGCATCTGCCGTGAGCACCAGGGTCTTCGGCGCGTCGAGTATCGACGGCATGATCGTCCTGCGGAACGCACCCTCAGCCTGATCGCGCACAAGCGGCACGGCGTCTTCCGCGCCCTTGGCAAAATAGACGGTCTTCTTCGTAGCACCTGCGCGCCACGACTCGATTGCGTCCTTGTCATGTACCATCTCGATGTGCGAGCGGTACTGCTCCTCTGTCATTTCCGGATAGCGCGTGCGGATCATCTCCTTCACGACGGAATTGAACTCGTGGATGTTCGGCGGCCCAAGAAGGACGCCTGAAAGCCCGCATTTCGCCACGCAGTTGAAATTCCCCTTTGGCGGCTCGCACTCGACCTCCTTCGCCTCGTAGTAGTCGCCAAGATGCACCGAGAGGATATGCGATTCGACGTCCTCCCTGCGCATGGACGCAAAACCGCACGCCTTGCACTGGAAGAACGTCTCGTCCGACTTGGGCGTTATCTTGAGAAGTATGGATCCGGGGTTGTCGAGAAGGAAGTACGCAAGATCCTTGAGCTTGTACGCATGCGCATCGCTTCTCAGCTTGCGGAAGATCGTGCCGAGGGCCTTAGGCTCCGGAAGGACCTTCACTTCGCAGTCGAGAGGACGCGGCCTCTCCTCGAACCTGGGTCTGCGGTCTCGGTCGCCCTGCGGCTTCCTGTCACGCGGTCCCTTTGGCGGGAACGGCTTGCGTCCATCCTCCGGCTTGCGCCCACGGTCGCCTCCATCGACGTCGCGCTCCTTTTCCGGGCGGACGTTACCGACGGATATCCGCTCGTCCTTCTTCGCCCAGTCGGGCGTGAAATTGAAGGAGCCAAGCGAACTCAGATCTACGACATTGCCGTTCTCTTCAGCCATTTTACTACCCCCTGATGAACTTTTCACCAAGCTCGACCGCCTTGAGGTTGAGGTCGAGCAAATTCGCCTTGCGCGCGCTTATCGTCTCGCGCAGCGCTTCCTCTATCGTCGCAGGCTTCACGCATTTCGTCTTCTCGACGATCGCTCCGAGGATTATCATGTTGGCGAGAGACGTCGCCTCCATGTCCTTGGCCATCTGCGTTGCCGGGATGTACGTGACATCGACGTCGTCGCGCTTCGCCTTCCTCGCGATGAGCGACGAATCGACGAACATGAAGCCGCCGGGCGAGACGGTCTCCTCGAACTTGTCGAGGGAGGGTTCGTTCATCGCCATGAGGATGTTCGGATGGGCGATGATCGGCGACCCCACCGGATCGTCGGAGACGATTACGGAGCAGTTGCACGTTCCGCCGCGCATCTCCGGTCCGTACGACGGAAGCCACGAAAGCTCCTTGCCTTCAATCAACGCCGCGTGGGCGAGAACCTTGCCGGAGAACAGGAGACCCTGTCCGCCGAAGCCCGCCATGATTGTTTCGTAGGTCATGTTATCGATCCTTGAAATTGCCGAGCGGATAGAACGGAATCATCTTCTCCTCGACGAACTGGCACGCCTTCTCCGGCGTGAGGCCCCAGTTTGTCGGACACGTCGAAACAACCTCGACGAGCGAGAAGCCCTTGCCCTCGACTTGGTTCTTGAATGCCTTGAATATCGCCTTCTTCGCCTGGCGGACGTGCGCGACAGAGTTGACGGCGACGCGCTCGAGGTAGGCGGGAGCGTCTAGCGACGCGAGAAGTTCGCAAATGCGTATCGGCATTCCCTGCGTCTTGGGGTCGCGCCCGTACGGAGAGGTCTGCGTGACCTGCCCGATGAGCGACGTCGGCGCCATCTGGCCGCCGGTCATGCCGTAGATCGCGTTGTTGATGAAGATGATCGTGACGTTCTCTCCGCGGCAGGCAGTCGACACGGTCTCGCACAGGCCGATGGACGCGAGGTCGCCGTCGCCCTGATAGGTGAAGACTATCCTGTCGGGGAGAGCGCGCTTAACGCCTGTCGCCACCGCTGGAGCGCGTCCGTGCGAGGCTTCGATCATGTCGCAAGCGAAGTAGTCGTACGCCATCACGGAGCATCCGACCGGCGCGATGCCGATTGTCCTGCCCTCTATGCCAAGCTCGTCGATCGCCTCCGCGACTAGACGGTGCACAATGCCGTGCGTGCAGCCCGGGCAGTAGTGGAGAACCGCGTCGGTCAGCGCCTTGGGCTTCTGGAAAACGATTGCCATTTTACTTTGCCTCCTTCTCTATCGCCGCCAGAACCTCGTCCGCCGACGGTATCATACCGCCGACGCGGTTGCACATGGCGACTGGCTTCGAGCAGCCTATCGCAAGCTTCACGTCTTCGCTCATCTGGCCCATGTTCAGCTCGACGGTCAGGAACGACTTCACCTTGGCGGCAGCAGCCTCGAGCGGCGCTTTCGGGAAGGGATAGAGCGTTATAGGACGGATCATTCCGACCTTGACGCCCTTCTTCCTCGCCGCGACTATCGCGTTCTTGGAGACGCGCGCCGTGATGCCGACCGACACGACGCATATCTCGGCGTCGTCCATCATGTACTCCTCCCAGCGGCACTCCTCCTTTTCGAGCTTCGCATATCGCTCGAAGCGGGAGTAGTTCGTCTGCTCGAGCTCTTCGGGCTTGAGGTAAAGGGAGTTGATGATGTTGTGCTTGCGCTTCATCTCCGTGCCAGTTACGGCCCACGGCTTTGTCGCGGGAATCGTTTCGGGATCGACCGATTCCTCGGGCAGCACGACTGGCTCCATCATCTGGCCCATCGTTCCGTCGGCAAGCAGCATCGCAGGCATCCTGTACTTCTCGCCAAGCTCGAACGCAAGGCGCGTCATGTCCGCCATCTCCTGCACAGTCGCCGGCGCAAGCACGATGATGTGGAAGTCGCCATGGCCTGGCCCGCGCGTCATGAAGAAGTAGTCGGACTGCGACGGCTGGATTCCGCCAAGCCCGGGACCGCCGCGCTGCACGTTCACGATAAGCGCCGGAAGATCCGCGCCCGCAAGATAGGATATGCCCTCGGCCTTCAGCGAGATGCCCGGACTCGACGAGCTCGTCATCGCCCTCCTGCCGGTCGATGCGCAGCCATAGACCATGTTGATAGCGGCGATCTCGCTCTCCGCCTGGAGGAACGTTCCGCCGATCTTCGGCATGCGCTTAGACATGTACGCCGCGATTTCCGTCTGCGGAGTAATCGGATAGCCGAAGTAGTGTCTGCAACCACAGCGTATCGCCGCCTCGGCGATCGCCTCGTTGCCCTTCATTAGTACCTTGTTGCCCATTTTTTCACCGCTCCACGGTTATTACGCAGTCGGGACACATCATTGCGCACGACGCGCACCCGACGCACGACTTTTCATCGACGCACTCGACTGGGGCGTGGCCCTTGTGGTTGAGCTTCGTCTTCGAAATAGCCAATATCTTCTTCGGGCAGGCCGTTACGCACAGCCCACACCCCTTGCACAGGTCTTCCCTGAACGTCAATTTTGCCATTATCGCAACTCTCCTTGAAGCAACTAACTTTCTGAATTGCGTATTATACCATAATATCCCGCATCATTGCGCTACCACTGTTTCTTCTCCCAAGTGGTAGTAAAGCCTCTGGATGTCCAGCGGAAACAGCGATCCGCGCTCCGGAAACACAGGGAAGGAAGCCGAAAGCTCGCCCAAAAGGCTCGCGGCACAGCATGTGAAAAGCACGGGAACGCCCATGAGCCGCGCTACCTCGTCCGCATACGGAATGGAATCGAGGATGTCGTGCGCGGTCGTTTCCTGCCCAAGATTTGTGTTGTTCACGATGCCAGTAAAGGGAAGTCCGCACGCCGACTCGACTTCTCGCAAGACAGCGACAGCGTCTTCAGGAGTGCGCGTCAGCGGACGCGAACGGTTCACGACGCCAATCATCTCGTAGTCGCCGCCGTTGCGAATATCCTCCGCATAGCGTCCAAGCGCAAGCGCCCCCCTGTCGTCCCCGCCAATGTCCATTACAACATGTCCACCGCCAGCGACGAGGGCGTATATCTCCTTTGGAAGCGCAGGGAAATCTACGTTGGAATTCGCGTATTCGGAGACAACTAGATCGATGCCTTCCGCGGCAAGAGTCGCGGCGGAATCCTTCGTGCGGAAATACGGATTCACAATGTCGAGGTCGGCAACAGTCACGGATGGCCTGGGTCCGCCGTCCGTTCTGCCATGCCTCAGCCATCGCGCATACGATATGGCGATATTAGTCTTGCCGCTGCCGTAGTGGCCCGCAAAAAGTACAATGCGCTTTTCTGCTTTGTTCATATTCATGACACAATCCGATTTACGTAGTCCGCGTATATCCGCGACGCGTCAAGGCTCGATGGAAGCTTTGCAGTGCCCGCGATGCCGCTTTCGTTGATGCGGCGGACGGCATCGAGTAAAGACGCCGGCGACCCGTATTCATATGTGAAGCCAAGTTTCTCACGCTCAAGCAACGCTCCGCATTCGCCGTGAAGAGAACTTGCAACGGGAAGTCCCGCCACGAGGTAATCGCAAAGCTTGTAAGGCAGGCCGACCCAGCTGTCGTCGCGCATCGGTATGACGCCAATGGACGAAGATCGCAGCAGTTCGTCCAGCTTCTCCCTGGAGAGATATCCATGGAACGAAACACGCCCTTCTGCCACAAGATTAGAAGCGGCCTTGCGCAACATCGCCTCACGTGGGCCGCTCCCGGCAATGTCGAGAGTCAGGGATGAATCGCGTCCGACTGCCGCAATCACGGTTTCAAGGTCATATCCCTCGCCGAGATTTCCTGCATACACGATCGCGCCGGGCCTGCGCCGCTCGGACGACGCGGCGTTGCCTGCGACTTCAATTCCGTGGTATGAGACAGAGAAATCTGTCCTGCCCGACAGCATGCGGTATCGTTCGCTTACGCCAGTTACCATGTCCGCCTCGCGATAGAGCCGCTTCGCCGCACGGTGCATCGGGGCGAGAAGGAAATTGCCGAGCCACGAAAAGCCTCGCGGCAAAAGCCTGTAGAACGTCTCCGGCCAGGCATCCTGAATGTCGATTGCGAACTTTGCGCCAGCACGACGGGCGATGCGCATCGCGGCCATCGCCGCGCCTAGAGTCGGCGTTGCGGAGATCACAATGTCCGGCGAGGCGACCCGCGATGCAGCGCACTCGAACCTGCGGGCGTACGCAGCGTGGGAGAACACACGCCGCAGCGAGACGTTCTTCGAGTAAGGTGGCGTCGGAACGAGATGCACGTCTATGCCGTCCACCATGCCCGAGGACGCGGCGCGGCGACGCTTCGTGCCGTGGTTGAAGTCCGTCGTGAAATACGAGACGCGATGTCCTGCGGCAACGAACGCCTCGGCCATCAGCCAATATCGCTGCTTGCGGAATCCCTCGCAAGGCAAATTGTCGAAAGGCGACTGGATGAGCACGTTCATAGGCTTTCAGCAATCTCCCTTATCTCTGCAAGCGTCCGCACGTTGTTGAGCCGACGCCTCAGTTCTGCCGCGCCCGGTCTGCCGTTGAAGTAGCGGAAGAGATGCGTATGCATTTTCACGGAAGCGAAGGCATCGGCAGAGGGAATGTGGTCGCCTGGATATTTGCGCTCAAGCATGTCCCTATAGCGAAGCAAAAGGTCAAGATGCCTCTCGAAGAATCTTCTGCGGTCATCAGCGCCAGCCGACGAGGCGGATGCACCTTCCTTCAACCTGGAGAAGATGTATGGGTCCGAAAGCGCGGCGCGTCCTATCATTATCGCCGAGACGCCGGTCCTTGCCATTTCAGCGGCCGACTTCGCGTCAGTAACCGATCCATTGCCAACGACAGGTATCCTGGAGCGTCCGACTAGTTCCGCAAGGACGTCAAGATGCACAGGTCCCCCGTGCATCTGGGAAGTGTAGCGCGCGTGGACCGCGATTGCCGAAGCGCCTGCCTTTTCCGACGCATCAGCGATTTCGAATATCGTTGTAGCGGCCGGATGGGGACCGAGGCGGGTCTTGAGCGTCACCGGCAGACCGCAGTTCTCCTTCATAGCCTTCAGAAGCAAATATATCTTCTGCGGATTCCCAACGAGCTTTGCGCCAGCACCCTCGCGGACGACCTTTTGCACCGGACAGCCCGCGTTGAGGTTCAGTTCCGTGAACTTTGCGCATCTACCTGACTCCACGGCGTCGGCAATCATGCGCGCCGATGCGGCGACCTCAGATTCTTTGGCCCCGAATATCTGAAGTGCAACAGCCCCTTCCCCCTCCATCGTCTCCAGCAGCCTCCACGTAGGAGCGGAGTCCCTTGAAAGCCCTGCCGCGGAAACCATCTCCGTGAAGCAGACGTCGGCGCCGCCCTCGCGACAGAGAAGCCGGAATGGCGCGTCGGTGAAGCCCGCAAGCGGCGCGAGGAAGTATCTCATTTCTTGGGCGGATCCTCTCGCGGCGTGAGCGCAGGATCCGAGTACGGAGCGGACGGATCCATTCGCGCAAAACAGACGTAGCTGGGCGCGCCCCAGCCTGTCCCCTGGTCGCGTCCAAAGACGGCAATATCGACCCTGTTCGCCGGATGCATCCCTCGCCTGTCGATTGTCACCTTCGCCGCGTTCGGGGCGACCTTTTCTATTTCGACCTTTACGTCCGTCCCATGCGTCTTCACAAAGCGGTATTCCTTTGCGCCCTCTGCCGCAATGAAGAAAGTGCGGCTCTCATCGTTCGACCTAAGGACGAACGCCCACGCGAACCTTGTCGAGTAAGTAAGCTCGGGAAACTTCGGCCTGTCCCTTGTCGGCGCCATTCTCACGAGCACTCTCACGACCGGCGGCATCTCCGCTGACGTCATCTCCGAAGCCGCCGCGATAAGACGGTTGGTGTCAATTCCATTCGGCGGCATCGCCGTCGGATGCGCCTTCGCGCTAGTGTAGTCGTCTTCATTCGACACGTTGCGCAGCGACTTTCTCATGAGGGTCATGATCGTCGGCGCGAGAAGGCCTCGCCTCACGATTTCGGACTTCGTATCCTTGTGGAGCGCCGCAGAGGCGTAGAGCGCCGCTTTCAGATACGGAATGTCGGAGAAGCTTCGCCCTGCGGTCGTTATGCAGTACGGCGTTATGGACGCGAAGACGTCGCCGTTCGTCCCGACGGGCGGAGTGTCCGCATTGGACGGAAACACCCACAGCTGGTTGGAGAGATATGCACGTTCCATGGTTGGCAGTTTCGCCGTCACCGTGGTCGCGAGAGCACGCGGCAACGAACGCCAGAACAAGCCGGACACCATGGCTCGCGAGCAATTGCCGAACACCGGATACGGGAAAATCGTGTTTGGGAAGTCGAACGCCATTCCACGCTTGCGTCCCTCGGCGTCAAGCGAAACCTCGGTTATCCCGGGGAAGTCGGCCGTCCTTATCCGCGAATGGTTGTTGTCGCGGTTCATGTAGAGGTCGCCGGTCCACGGATCGGCCGATGCGGTAGCGAGCTTCAAGTTCGCGACGAAGCAGTGCGAGTCGAAGTCCCATCCCAGATTCTGCTCGCCAAGCGACACTGATGAGCCGAATACGCCTGTTGCATCCACCGTGGCCATCGGACCGAACAACAGCGGACGAGTCTTCATTTCTTTGGCATATTCAATCAGCTCAAGATAGCGCCGCTTGTCTGAAATGACCTTGAGGTCTTTGTCAACGATTATCGCATCCACGTCGCGGAACCCAAGGTCAATAGCCTTCTCCAGCGCGTTAAACGCCTCTTCCGAGCGCCTGGGGAAGTGGGCAAGCGAGCAGGCGAGATTGTAGCGCCACGTCGGGTCGTCTGGAAGAAGCTCGACGCCTTTCCTGCTAGCGGCCTCCATCGCCACAGCGTCGCCCTTGCGCACTGCTATGACGAACTCGCGCTTCAGCTCCTCGTGCCGAGCCGCACGGGACGGATAGTCCCAGATCGAAAGCGCGGCAAGGACTGCAATAATCGCGGATGTCATGACTTAAGCCTCATCCAGCCGGGGAGCTTCACCATCTTCGCCTCTCGGCTCTGGTTGGTGGACATTGTCTTGGCGGTTCCGATTGACGGCGACTCCAGCGCCGCAAGGCGCGCCATTAGCGCCTGCTGGCCAACGGCTTCGCGCTGACGCAGCTCCTCGCAACGTTGGCGCTCCGTAAGCAGATCCTTTTCCGTGCGCTGGAGCTTTTCGTTCAGCTTTTGCACTTCAGCCTGCAGCTGCGTGATATCCTTCATGCGCTCGTTCGACCTGGCGTTTTCCGTTTCGCGGGCACGCAGCTGCTCGCTAAGGCGACGAATCTTCGCCTCGCTGTCCATCATTGCCCGCTCATGGACACGTTGAAGCTCCTCGAAATCTTTCCTGATGCGGACCGTACGCGGATCCTCCGGTCTCTCCATAAGCGCCTTGCGGGTCATCTCGCCGATGCTCGACCCTCCTCGCTTGAGTATTTCGCGACGACGCTCCGCGAGACGCTCGAGCCTGTCAGTGTGTCGTTTGCGGATTTCCTCGAACTCCGACTTCTCCAGCTCGATCGCGGCCGTGATCTCAGACAGTTCGTCCTGCATTATCTTGAACACGGCCGCCTGTATGTCTGCGACTTCGCTCGCCGCGGCGGGAAGGCGCTTGAGCTCGTCTTCAAGCGCGACGACCTGTTCGTTGAGCTTTTCGGACCGGCCCTCTAGTTCCTTTACGCGGGTTTCGTCCACGATGACCTTCTCTACGATCTTCTCGACCGGAACTTCGACAGGAACCTCGACACGCACTTCCTTCTCGACGATCTTCTCGACAGGGACTTCGACGCGGACTTCCTTCTCTACGATCTTCTCGACAGGAACCTCGACTCGCTTCTCTACGATTTTCTCGACTGGAACCTCGACGCGCTTCTCTACGATCTTCTCGACGACACGCACTTCAGGTTCACTTGCCGCAACGGGCCGTTCCTCTTCGGGAGGCTTGCTTTCGGGAGACTCGTTTTGTTCCGGCTCGTCTTCTTCGAACGGTGCGCGCGTCTCCACCATCGTAGCCGTCGGGGGAAGACGTCCACTGGCAAGCAACGCTTCAGCTGCGGCCCTGTTGAACGGGCCACGCGGGTTTCCGTCGCCAATGTCTATGGAAAAGCGCATGTCAAGGAACGGAATGTCTTCGACGCGCTTCCATATCTCGCCGTCGTCCGAGACCTCCTGCCCCGGCTGTATGCGCCCCATCTTCGCCCACGCGACAAGCTTCTCTTCGGTTTCCGGACCAAAGGTCTCGTCCATCGTGCGCAGGAACCACTTCGCACCTTCCATCATTTCTTCCTCCCGAAAATACCATTAACCAAGCCCATGTGTCGGCCCAACGACAGCTCTCTGCGCGCAGCAGATTCGAGCGCTGCGAGTTTGTCGCGATCCATCCCGCCGAATATCGACCCGGGGGACTTCACCGGCGGCGCCTTGCCAACTGGTTCGACAACTTCAGGGACTACAAGCTCCGTACGCGCCGCCGGCGCGACCTCGACAGGCCTCTCGACGATCTTCTCGACAACCTTTTCAACGACCTTCTCCACAACCTTCTCGACGACCTTCGGCGGCGGATCCTCGTCCACGGGAAACTCATGCAGCCTGTACGCCTTTGCGCCATTGGGGACAGACCCCTCCTTGAACAGCCGTATGACAACAGCACGATTGAAAGGGCCAAACACCCTGCCGGGCTCGGTTTCGACGAGCCATTTCATTTCAAGCTCGGGAATGAGCTGCAGCGGAGTCCAGCTTATGCGGTCTCGCGAAGCAAATCCTGTAGGCTCGACACGCCCCTCTCTCGCCCAGGCCGCAAGCGAATCAAGCGTCGCAGGCCCATAGACCTCTCCGCTTTCCGTGCGTACAAACCATTCCTTAGTTTCGTTCATTGCCCCTTATTATACCAAACGGCGGCGGTAAAAAAAAGAGCGTTGTCACAACAAAAGAAACGCCTGGATATTAATATCCAGACGCTTCAGTCTGACTAAGAAAGAAATCTTACGCCTCTGGCTTGGTCTTCTTCAGACCAAGACCACGGCTGTCATCCTTCCACTCGCCGCGTTTCTTGAGAAGATCAACCCGCTCGAAGCGCTTCAGAACGTTGCGCTTCGCAGTAATCTTACCAGAACCCCTAAGAGATGCATGCTGACTCATTGTCTTACAATCCTTTCAACAAGTGGGTGATAGTATATCATTTTTCCGCGGGCTTTTCAACCGGCGATTCGGCTGGCTTTTCAGCAGGCGGAACAAACTGCTTGAAATCATCGGCGAAGGCCTCGATCTTAGACTTCTTGACAAGGTCCAAGACGAACTTTTGCGCGAAAATGCGCTCGTCTTGTCTCTTGAGATTCTCGATTACCTCCGCTTCCTTCGGCACGGACTGCACCTCAGGCACCTTGATCAGAATGTGGCTGGCGCTCACCTTCTCTGGCGACGCAGGCTTGTCGCCCTTCGCCTCGACCGCAGGGCTCTTCTTGGTCACCATGACGAGATGGTAGCCGAACTGAGTCTTGACCGGATCCGAAACAACATTCACCGGCTGCGAAAACGCAACCTTGTCGAACTCCTTGACCATCTGGCCGCGGGTGAACTCGCCAAGATCTCCACCTTTTGCGGAAGACGGGCACGCCGAGTTCGCCTTCGCCAAATCTGCGAACTTCGCAGGCAGCTTTGCCGCGGGCGTCTTGTCAAGCTCATCCTTGAGAGCCTTGATCTTGTCGAGCGCCGCTTTTTCAGCCGTCGCGACGGAGCTGTTGTTGGAGACTATCGCGGCAATCTGCTCCTTGGCCTTTGCCGCATAGTCGGTCTTCGACTCCTTGGCCTGCTCGGCCTTGATCATCTTCTCGATGATAAGCCCGTCCAAGAACTCCTTGCGGGCGCGATCAGCGCCAAACGGATGATGGCCGTAGTATTCTTCCATCGTCTTCGGGGCATTCGGCGACCTGGAGATGGACTTCAGAAAATCGTCTTCGCGCGTCTTTATCTCGGCATCTGTGGCGGCATAGCCTTCGGCCTTGGCCTTCTCGGCGAGGATCTTCTGGAATATGAAGCTCTGCGCCACCTGGTTCTGAGCCATCTGGCGAACATACGCTTTCTGGTCCTCTGGTATCTTGTCGCCCTGCGCCTTCATTATGGCGTCGATATCGGCATCTACCGCCGAACGGGTGAGGATCGCCCCATTTACGGAAAGGACCTTGTCATCTCCATTTGGAGCCTTGGCCTTGTCACAACCCGTGACTGCGACCCCTGCAAGCATGGCAACGCCCAACAACTTGATGTTCATTTTCTTTGTCAACCTTTTTTCGCTGTTTTTGAAACCAGACCCAGTACGGCTCGTCTTGCATCAGACGGCAGATCCAGGTGGATGGTGTAGTATATACCAATGACTCGCATCGCGTCAAGTGCAACTTGAAGCCCGGCGACGACCGGAGACGGCGAAATCGCCACGTCCCCAAGAAGCGAGGCAACCTCCTCCGACACGGGAAGTCGCCTCTCGCCGCGCAGCGAGAATGCGCCAGACTGCGACTCTACCTCTGGGTCCAACCCAAGCATCGCAAGCGCCTTCATGTCGAAAAACAGCATTTCCGAAACAGCCGCCGCCGGCCCATCAACGCCAGCGTCCAGCCTGTCCAGCGCATTCGCCAGCAACTCCCGCCATTCCTCGCACTCGTCTCCCTGCGGGGCGAACCGCTCGGCCAGCGATCGGAAATACCCGGCCAGCGCAAGCGCCCTGAAGTTCCCGCGCAGCCCCTCGCGCATGTCGAGCGGCGTACACTCTCGAAGCGCATGCACATCTGCGCGCGCCCTTGAATAATAGACGATCTCGCACGTATAGTTGAGATCGTACTGTCCTAAAAACGCGCTCTTGGGCCGTACCGCGCCTTTCACCGAAGTCGCGATCTTGCCGTGAGGCGAAAGCCACGAAACGACATGGCTCGTCTGAGACCAAGGCCTCACCGAAAGGCAGATCGCCTCGCACTTTACCGTCTCACCGGCCATCGCACGCCTCGTTCACGGACGCAAGGACCTCGACAATCGCGGCGGCGAGCGACGCTATTTCCGCTCTTGAATGGCGTGCGCTCACGGAAACGCGAAGCCTCGCCTCGCCCTTGGCTACGGTCGGATACCGTATCGCAGGCACGAGGAATCCACGACGCTCAAGTTCTTTCGACGCCGCCACCGCCCTCCTCTCGTCGCCAACGACGACAGGAAATATCGCGGTCTCGCCTTCTCTCGCCAAAGCACCTCCAAAACGTTCAGAGGCGAATGCACGGATGTTGCCGCGAAGTTTTTCGACAAGCTGCGGTTCGGATTCCAAGACGGAAAGCGCCGCGTCTGCGGCGGCCATGGCCGAAGGCGCAGGCGCCGTGTTGAAGATGAACGGCCGCGACTTCTGGCGCAGGTATTCGACGAGTCGGCGTTCTCCCAGGATGTAGCCGCCCGCAGAACCAAGCGCCTTGGAAAGCGTTCCCATCATGATATCGGGGTGGCTGCAACCGAAAAATTCAGGAAGCCCCCTCCCCGTCTTGCCAAGAACACCCAACGAGTGAGCTTCGTCCACCATGGAAAAAGCATCGTGGCTACGGCAAATGTCTAGAAAGCGCGGCAGATCGAGAATGTCGCCGTCCATCGAAAACACGCCGTCTGAAACGACAAGTATCCGTCGCGCCCCCCGTACGCCTTCAAGCATGGAATCAAGAGCGTCCATGTCCAGGTGGGGATACACAAGCGTTTCCGCTCCACTGAGCTTGCATCCGTCGATTATGGAAGCGTGGTTGAGAGCGTCCGAAAGAACGACGTCGCCCTTCCCCGCAATCGCGGCGATCGCGCCGAGGTTGGCCATGTAGCCCGTCGAAAAGGCAATCGCATCGTCCGCGCCCTTGAATTCCGCGATATGGCGTTCGAGCGCAAGGTGCTGAGGCAACGTTCCGGTGATAAGACGCGAAGCCCCCGCTCCTGCGCCAAATTCCAGAGCCGCACGTGCCGCAGCCTCCTTCACGCGGATGTCTGACGCAAGACCTAGATAGTCGTTGTCCGCAAATGAAACAAGGCCGCAAGATCCAACGCGCATGGTTCGCCTGAGCCCGGCGGCGTCTATGGCGGCAATATCCGCTTCAAGCGATTCCATGCGAGAAAGTCGTGGCTCCGTGCAATGCTCCACGACTACGGCCTGCTCCTCCAAAAAGCGAATCGTCTCCGACACTGCCGAACGCGGACCGCGATAGAGGAAGATGCGCCCGCCGCAAGGGTCGCCGCGCCGCTTGAGGACGGATATCCGGTGGTATCCGGACTTCGTGGCGACATATCCGGTAACGTACCCTGGGTCGTCAGAAACGCAGACTTCGCCTACTATGCCGGGAGCGGCCTGCACTTTTGTTGCGAGTGTCAGGGCTTCGGCAAAATGGTTCTTGCAATCCGGCGAAGGCGAAGGCTCGCCGTCCATGTTCGTCGCCCGAATGCCGCGCTCCCTGTCGGGCTCCAGACGCTCGAGCGTGTCCGCGTCGAGCAACATCGCGCCTCGCATCGAATACGTCGCGGCAAAGAGCCCGCATATCTCTCTCGCCCGGGTGAAACCGGCGGCGGCAAGAATCGATTCGGCTCGCTCCCAGCCCTCGTTCTCGTCGGACACTGTCTCCGTGAATACTGGGAGCGCTTTCATGCGCTCTACGCCACGGACTTCTTCAACCTTTATGTTTATGAAATCGGGAACGCCGCGCTCATGCATGAGAGCGCGGCGTGCCAAGCCGGAAAGCGTTCCGGCGATCCGCCCGGACGGAACAATTCGCTCCGCTCCGGAGAGGTGAGACCCGTCGCGGGCCGCGCGCATCTTCACACAGTAAAGACGCGCACGCGCCCTCGACATCGCACACACGTCTTATTCGCCCCAAACGACCGTGGTGGAGGAGGCGACGATGCCAAAGATGCTCTTCACGGTGTAGTCAACGTGATGGACCTTCGTGATACCGCCCTGCTCCATGGCGGCCTTGAGGGAAGCGTCGCCCTCGGTGAAGCAGATGATGCCAGAAGCAGTGGCCGTGCCCTTCTTGATGGGCTGGACGCTGTTGTCGACAAAGCTCATGTCAGGAGACGAGACGTTGAGCATGATAGGAGCGCTTGCGTTCGAGGGACCAACCATGACGCAACCGGACGCCATCGTGGCGAGAGCGGCAATAACGAGAAGTTTCTTCATTTCTGTATTTCCTTTTTTGTTTTACGAAAACCGAACCAATCGGCTTCGTGTCTGTATTATACACAATTCCTCTTGAACATGCAATAGGGACATATTTCCCATTTTCCGCATAGCCAATATATCCGCCACAAAAGCAGAGCGCTAATGCGACGAAAGCAAGGCAAAAGAATTCGCCCCTATGGCTAGGGGCGATTATGTCAATCGACCTTGGCCTTGATGAACTCAATGCCGGTCAGCTTGGCCGGATAGCCCGTGACAGTGACAGTTGCCTCGTTCCAGAGGAAGTACCACTTGTAAACGACGTCATAGCGCGTTCCGACGATGGAATCGCAGCCTGACTGCTCGCACGCCAACGCATAGGCGCCGTTCTTCGCACGCATGATGGACTCCTGCGCATAGCCCATCCGCTCGACGTTGTCGGCATAGTGCTTCGCCATTCCACCCACGTTGAAGAGATTGCCGCCGGTCCAGAGCGGAAGAATACCTATGTTCTGCTCGGTGGCAGTCACAGACTTCTCAGAGATGTCATATTTCTCGTAGACGCGATCGCGAATGATCTCCGGCTTGATGTCGGCATCTCCGCCATCGTTGCGATAGTTGGTTACGCATCCCGAAGCAATAGCCGCGAGTGTAGCCACAATCAGCAGTTTCTTCATGTCGTTGTTTCCCTTTTCATTGTTGTTTCTTTTCACGTGCGCCCACCCGGGCGCACCTGTCAAAATGCCCACGAGCCAATCCCCTTCGGAGCGGAGCGTACGCCACCCATGCCATCCCCAGGCTTCATGCGACGCAGTTCGACCGCCACCTTCTTGCGACCCTTCCAGTCAACGGTAACGCTGAATTCTCCGGCATAGTCGCATCCGTCTTTGGAATATGTCACTGCATAAGGTCCGAAGGAGCGCCCCTTGGAAAGCGTTCCCTCCCAAGTGTACGGAAGAGCAACAGTTCCATTCATCTTCTTCATCTTGGCACCAGAAACCTCATGCCCGTCCAACGTCGCTACTACGACCATCGAAGGCGGCGACTTGTCCTCTTTGGCCATGCGAGCATTCTCTTTGGCCATGCGGGCATTCTCAGCCTCGATGCGCTTTCGCTTTTCTTCAGTAACTTTTGCAGCTTCCATCGCAAGACGCTCAGCCGCCTCCACCGCTCGACGCTCAGCCTGTTCCATCGCAACGCGCTTCGCCTCTTCCGCTGCAACGCGCTTCGCCTCTTCCGCTGCAATGCGCTTCGCCTTCTCCGCTGCAATGCGCTCCGCATCCTCTTCCTTAACACGTCTCGCATCCTCCGCTCGACGCATATCCTCCATCGCCGCAATGCGCTTCGCCTCATCACCCAAACGCTTCGTTGTTTCCAACGCCGTGCGACGCTCCTCTTCCTTCGCACGTTCGCGCTGCTGCCATTTGTAGAACCACGCACCGCACACCAGGGCGGCTAGAAAAGCGAGAAATGCAAGCTGCATGAAAGTCCTAAACGTGCCGCCCCGACCTTTCGAAAGCGCGTCAACAAAATCGACACAGGTGGGAAATCTCTCCCTTGGGTTTTTGGCAAGCGCCCTCTTCAATGCAATCCGCACGGACTTGGGCAGGCTGGATGGAGGCGTGAACGGCTTGCGCGTAACGACACCCATCATCACAACCGGATCTCCGGTGTAGAATACGGACGAGAAAGGCACTTCGCCCGTTATAAGTTCATACAAAAGGACTGCGAGCGAATATTGGTCTGTCGCCGCACCCTGACGTTCGCCCAACCATTGCTCCGGCGCCATGTAAGGACGCGTTCCGGATGTGTCATGCACCTCCTGAGAAACGCGCCCCAGCGACGATCGTATCTCCGCAGCAAGGCCGAAGTCGAGAATTCGCACCACGATTCCACCGCCCTGCCGCGTCTCGACCATGATATTGGCGGGCTTGATGTCGCGGTGGACGATTCTCTGCCCGTGAGCGTAGTCGAGCGCACACGCCATCTGGCGCACCACGTCGAGCGCCGTCTCAAGCGGGACTTTACGACCCGGAAAGTGCTTGCGCCACTGCGACAGCGTGACGCCAGGCGCATATTCCATCACCATCAAGGTGTCGCCGGGAAAGACCCGGAGCTTCTGGCCAACGTCCTCCGACGAATAGGACACTTCCTTTGCCGGATGCAGCACAAGCGCCTTTGCAATGTTCGTGTGGGTCAGGCGCGAGACAAGCGCAAAGTTGGAGCGTATGTTCTCAAGCTCCTCGTGATTGCTCCTTACAAGCGGCGGCAGCCCCTTCACCGCGACCTCGATGCCGACAACGGTGTCTCTAGCAAGGTACACCGTACCAAAACCGCCGCCGCCAAGCTCCCTCAGCAGCTCATATTGGTCGATGCGCCCGAGCGAATCGCCTTCGCCAGGCTGAATCGTTTTCATCATGTTCAACGCGTCGTCACCCATATCGCAATATCACTATTACTCTCCGCCGTTGCGTATTATAGCATTTCCCAAGAACAAAATCACAAAAGCATGCAAGAAAGCGATAAAAGCCTATCCGCCCAAGATGGACATTGCGAGCGCAACGACAGCCGGTATTGTAAGGATGCTAACAAGAGTAGATGCGCTCACAACGGCAACCGACGTTTCAACATCCCTGTGAAATTTCACCGTCAGCATCGACACCATGGCCGCGACCGGCGCCGCGGCGGCAATTGACACAGCCAGCATCATGTTCCCGTCGAGAACGCCCCTAAACGGATACATCGCGGCAATCACGATAAGCGGATACGCCAAAAGTCTTAAGGCCATCGCGACATACGCCTGCGGCATTCTCGCGACCCTTCCAAGTTTCGCACCAGCAAGCGAATAGCCGACGACAATCATCGCGAGCGGCGTGTTTAGGTTCGCTATATGATGCAAAGGCGTCGAGACGACAAACGGCAGATTTACCGAAAAGAAGAAGATGGGAAAGCCTATTGCGAGCCCGACCGTGCCCGGATTTACGAACATCTTCTTTAATCCGCCACGTTCGCCATCCGTCCTGCTCATGGTCCTAAGTCCCCAGCTCCAAATGAAAAGATTGAACACTACTACGTACACGACGCCGTAGAACACGCCCTCTTCTCCAAGTATCGCCTGCTCGAGCGGTATGCCCATGAAACCGGCGTTGGAGAACACGGCCGCAAGTGCAAGCGGACGCCGCACATCCTCGTCTCGGTGCCGCACGAACAGCGACGCCATTGCTATCGCGGCAAAATGGCCTAGCGACGCTACCGCAAACGCAATCCCAAGTCCGCCAAGCATCTGCGGGTCGAATGGACGCCTGAAGCAATCGACTATAAGGCAAGGCGTTACAACGACCATCAGCAGATTCGCGCACCCTTCTATCGCGGAGTCTCCGAGTATCTTCATCCGACGAACCGCAAAGCCCGTTCCCATCAGCACGAAAAGGACAGCAACTTGCTTTGCGACGATAACGATGTTTTCCATAAAGTCGATAAGGATTGTCTTGCCGGTCAGTCACGACGTGATTGGAAAAAACTCTGGAGAATGGATTTAGACTCATCTTCCAGAATGCCCGAGATCGTCTCGGGATGGTGGTTTATGCCAGGATGCCCGAACACGCCGAACACGGAAGAGCCTCCGCGCTTTGGATCCGAAACACCCCACACCACGGCGTCCAGCCGCGCAAGGACTATCGCGCCGGCGCACATCGGGCACGGCTCTTTCGTAACATAAAGCCGCGCTCCTGAAAGCCGCCAGTCTCCGACGACCTGCGATGCCACAGAAACCGCCAGCACTTCCGCATGAGCCGTGGCGTCGGCGAGCCCTTCTGTCTGATTTCTCGTGCGTGCGAGGATCCTGGCTTTTGAAGGATCTGGATCGTACACCGCCGGGTGCCCGTCATGCGCCGGCTCGAGGACCGCTGGCGCGACGATCACGCACCCAAGCGGAACCTCGCCCTCCATCGCCGCACGCTCCGCCTCGCGCAACGCCATGCGCATGTAGAACTCGTCAAACGCCGCCGTCATGAGCACAGAATCCTTTCCGCATTGGAAAAAGTCAATTCCGCAAAGTCCTCGGCCGGCATTCCTCGGAGCGCCGCAAGGAACTCACATGTATGCTTTATGAACGCTGGCTCGTTCGCCTTGCCTCGAAGCGGCACTGGCGCGAGGAACGGAGAGTCTGTCTCGATGAGGATGCGGTCGTCCGGAATGTACAGCGCCGTCCGACGAACGTTCTCCGCCGCCTTGAACGTCACGATTCCGGAGATCGACACGAAAAAGCCCATGTCAAGATACGCAGCCGCCTCATCTGGCTCACCAGTGAAACAATGGATTATGCCGCGTGACGGAATCTCGCGCAAAATAGAGATCGTGTCCTCCGCCGCCTCGCGAGTGTGTATTACCACTGGCAGATTGCGCTTTTGCGCCTCCTCAAGCTGCGCGGCAAATAGCTCCGTCTGCTCCTTGTGAGATCCGGGCGAATAGTGATAGTCCAATCCAATCTCGCCGATGGCGGCAAAATTGAGAGTTGAAAATTGAGAATTGAAAATTGCGGAGATGTCAACTTTTAGTGCACCCGCCTGATCCCTATCAAACCCTATTGCTCCAACCACCTCCGGCAACAACCCCAATTCTACATTCTCCATTTTACATTTTACATTTTCTCCCAGCGTCGCAGCCGCGATTGCAGAAGCGTTTAGCGCGGGGCTGCCTCCGACCGCCATCAGCTTCTCGACCCCGGCTGCTTTTGCGCGATCGAGGATCGCCGCGATTTCGCTTGCATCGCACGTCTCGAAATGACAGTGAGTGTCGAAAAGCCTCATTTGGAAAGTCCTTTCGGAACGCGGCAGAACCCGCGGATCGGGCACCCCTCGCACTTCGGGCGCAGCGGTCCGCACCTGGTCTGTCCGAACGAAACGATATGCGAGTTCCACGTTTTCCAATATTTGACGGGCAGCAGTTTGCGAAGCGCCATTTCCGTCTCCAGCGGCGTCTTCGTCTTCACCAGTCCTAGACGGTTTGATATCCTGTGAACATGCACATCGACGCATATCGCAGGGAGGTCGAAACCGACGGCGACGGTCAGGTTGGCCGTTTTTCTGCCGACGCCAGGAAGCTCGCACAGCTCTTCAACGGTATTCGGCAGAACGCCCCCAAACTTTTCGTCCAGCGTTTTGGGCAACGCCTTCAGGTGCCTCGCCTTGTCGTGGTAGAAGCCAACAGGGTAGATGAGCTTTTCAATTTCGCCTACGGAAAGACGCTCAAGCGCGGCAGGCGTAGTTCCACCGTGCTTTTTCATCGCGGCGAAAAGCCGCTTTACGGCTCCAGCAGTACAGGCGTCCTTTGTTCTCGCGGAAAGGATCGTGCCGACAAGAACGCAGAATGGATCGTGTGTCTGCGCCTCGATAAGCTCGATGATGGGCGCTGCATGAGCGCGAAACTCCGCCTTCAGCGCCTTGTCTATTGCGGCAATCTTGTCTTTCATGGTCTCCCCCCAATATGAAGTTTCAGCGGAAGCCGAGAATCTTGTGGAGCTGCACGGAGAGCGAAAATCCATCCAGCTTCGAAAGCACCGACTTCGCCGTTGCAAAATCCATCTTTCCTTCGCGATCACAAGGCGAAACGTAGTAGTCCGTCGCCGCGATCCTCCTGCGCACGTCGCGGCAGAACCCGACGACCTCCTCTGACGACGCGACAATGCGAACCTCGTCCGCATGCTTGAGGACAAGACTGTCGGGGAACTCCGCCTTAGGCGAACATGACACGTAGTCGACAAACCCGAGCCAGTCCGGATCGCCGGTTCCATTCGTCTCGACGCCAATCCAGAACCCCTCTTTCTTCAACGCGGCGACAAGTTCCGGCATTCCATCCTGGATCGTCGGCTCGCCACCCGTCAGTATCACGCCCTTCGCCCTGAACGACTTCACCTCTGCGACAAGAGCGGCAAGATCAAGAGCAAAGCGAGGTTTCACGTCGGTGTCGCACCACGGGCATGCAAGGTTGCAGCCTGCAAAGCGCACAAATACGCACGGCCGCCCGGTGTTGCGTCCCTCGCCTTGCAGCGATTCGAATATCTCAACAAGATTGTACATCATACGGACTGGTTAATTGTCATGTTCAGCGTTCGTCTCATGGCTTGTGGTTTTGTGAGGATATTATAGCAAATCCACTATTCAGCGCGCCATACATTTCACAACAGTCTTGACCATAGTTGGATTTATGGCTTGCAATCATATCCACGAATATTAAAGCCAAGCGAACCAACAAGATCATATTGGAGCTCAAGTTGGTCGCCACAACCATTCCTTGATGTCTGGAACTGGAATAAAGGATGATTTAGGACACCCACCCTTGCAAGAGGCTTCATATCGCCGTCAAACAGGGAGATGTCCCCATAGTAAACGCTCTTCTTCCCAAAAATTAGCATAGAGGAATCATACCTGATTATTTCTGCAAGTTCATGAGCTACATTTGGAGCGATGGAATTAGTATGTGATGTCTTATCATGGATTTCGCTTACAGCATATCTGGTCTGTTCTACTAAAGAAGCGATAGAGTGTTTTGTTCTTGTGGTATATAGCGAAACCATCGCTATAAGCAAGCACGTCACGGTTGCAACCAACAATGCCGATTTATAGACCCTAGTCATTTATCTTCCTTTCACTCTTTGAAATCTTAAAAGCTCTAGGGCCAGGATACAACCCTCTTGATTTGATTTTGGGACGAGGCGTGAAGCGTCGCCATTCGCCTTGTGTCGTGCCGACAACCCAAGCAACTACACGCTGAGACATGCGGCTGAGCGCATCTCCATCCGGACCAGCCATGACGCTCCCTGTGTTCGCATAAATGACAGCATCAAGTGCGTCTGCCGCTGTTTTCAAATTGGAGCACTTTTTATAGGTACTTGCGGCATCACACGACCATATTCTAATTGTGGCATTACGAGCCAACAACAGTTTCAAGCCATTATATGACTTACCAACATCAAATTCTGATTTATTTGCAAACGAAACACCCGACCCAAACGGCAATCCATGCCCAGATATGTTTAACACCGTAACCATACTACCATGCCTGAGATTCTCTCGCCTAATCTCTGCCAACAACTGACTAGGTGAATGAATGTTAGTGCGAATAACATTTCCCACATTACCATGCAGATACCACATTAGCACATCGGATTCAACTGTCCTGTCAGAAATAAGTGTCAACTCATACAGCCCAAAGGCATCAAGCCCGACAATCGCATTGTTCCCGCAAAATCCATGCAAATTCAACCCGCCATCCTCCCCAATCGGATCTCTGTTCAGCCAGCGCATGAGCGACGGAGAATAGAACCGGTAGCCGTAGTAGTAGAGGCCGGTTTCGGAGTCGTAATACTTCGTTGAGAAGCGTATGCGGAAAGTATCGGCGAGAGCGCCCGACTGCGCGGCGATTCTGCCGAACGCATCGTAGGTGTACTGCGCAACGGTGTTCCCGTTCGCGTCTAGATAGCGAACGACGTTCCCATTGTCGTCATAGCAAGGGACATCCATCTGAATGAAATGCTCACCATTCTTCGCGTTCTTCGAGTGGCTAATTGTCGTGTTCAGCGTTCTTTTCATGGCTGGTGGTTCTGTGGGAGCATTATAGCAAATCTTGTTTGCTCTGCGTGTCATACAGCACTATTGCAAACTCTATCGACAAGGCTGTTGATATTGCTCACGTTGTCATTCCACTACTTCGGGGATTACATCGGAGAAAGTCGGATGCCCACAATCCGGCATCACTCGATGCGTCCATTGTTGCAGTCAATCCAGTCTCCGACTAATTCGCCGTCTCTGTCATCAAAATGCCGGTCTTTCTTTCTTGCATTCTTGATTTCGTCAATGGTTCGATAGTATGTCCCATCAACATTATATGCTCCAAACGCAAATCGTGGGCGTAGTCTCGTTATTACGTTTGTGCCGATATCAGAAGAGAGATCCCATAACCGCCTGTCAAAAGAGACAAGACTTTCCCATTTTCTACACGGCTTCACCTTAATTGAGGACCCATCTTCATGAAGAACTTGTGGCCTACGCTTCCTCATGCTAATAATTTTACCATTGTCAAGCATCAAGTCAATTTCAAGGCAACCATATCCGGTTAACATATATTGGCGCCCAAATTCATATATCCAATTTGAGTTGTTTTCAACGCAAATCTTCCCATCAACTTTCACACATGCAGACACCGCATTGCCGAAGGTGATAAAATCACTTAGAGGCTTGTATAGTGTCATGTATTGAGGCAAGGACGAATCCTCCATTGCAAGGACAATTCTAACAGACGCGCATTCATTTGACTTCTGGCTGACATTATCAATAGGCAATACAATGCCGTCTTGCCCAACCCCCATCGGCACAATCAGGACGATGCAAACTATTGCAATAAACGCAGTAATCTTAGCGGTCATTTGTCACCTCCGCCAGAGTTGATGGGCACAGTTCTGTTTTCCATGTTGATAAATTGATTAATTGTCGCATGGAAGGGATCATTGACATGCGTTTCATGTAATTGTCTTGCTTTCCACTGTACTCGTAATGCCTCGTTTCGTTCGGATTGAAAGTCCACGAAACAGAAGCCACGACCTTGACCTTATCATAGCAGTTAATCGTTGAAAAACCATATGAATGCTTACCTGCGCGGCAACTTCTATTGACCTCTACTACCGCAGTAAAGTAGTCAACGTTGTCTAGCTGTCCGCCTGGTGCATCATAAAGTGCAATAATTTCTTTGCCTGCCTTGTCTTTTCTAGTGTAATTTTTCACTTCTGATAGTTTGTAATAATATGGTCCGGGTGTTCCTTGTATATCAAGCTGCCAATCACTCGTCGCGGATTTTTTCAGCTGAATGAAATTTAATTTACCTCCCCCCTCAGGTGGTTCTACGACTATGACATCAATCTTTATAAAGTTCAACCATCCGCGACCGCTGTCCTTCGATTCTGTGCCCACATTGATTCGTACCGCTGTCAGACCCAAAGAATCGAATGCGTCAATGGATTTGTTATCACAAAACGCGTAAAGGTTCAATCCGCCCTCTTCCCCTATCGGGTCTCTGTTCAGCCAGCGCATGAGCGTGGGCGCGTAGAAGCGGTAGCCGTAATAGTAAAGCCCGGTTTCGGATTCGAAGTATTTTGTCGAGAAGCGCATGCGGAAAGTATCGGCGAGAGCACCCGACTGCGCGGCGATTCTGCCGAACGCATCGTAGGTGTACTGCGCAACGGTGTTCCCGTTCGCGTCTAGATAGCGAACGATGTTCCCATTGTTGTCATAGCAAGGGACATCCATCTGAATGAAATGCTCACCATTCTTCGCGTTCTTCGAGTGGCTAATTGTCGTGTTCAGTGTTCGTTTCATGGTTGGTGGTTTTGTGGGAGCATTATAGCAAAAACACCCTCATTCTTTCCCAATGATTCCAGTAAGGGCAAAAAACAACATGATAATGTCCGTCAAAACAAAGGTTGCAACGGATGCTATCATGCGGAATCGCATATTTCGCCAAACGATTGGAGTCCGCAGTACAATCAAAACACCATAGACAAAACCAATTGCGATGAGATCAACAAACCTTCCGAGTCCACGCCCCATACTATCTTTGTCTGAAAAATATGCCCAGATTATACAGACTGAAATAATAGTTAAGACATCCACAAGACTGCAAGGGCTTCGCCATATCCCTTTTCTCAATCGGTATAACAATGGAAACACTATGATCGTTGGAATCACGAACCAGATCGCACCAATGCCGAGTAGATAACCGAAGAAATAAAAACAATTTATGATAGCTTCCATGATAACACTTCACTTCAAGTTACACTTGCACCTGATTTTCATGTCAAGCAAAAGCCTGTAATATTCACGCCGCAAATCGTCGGCATAATCCTGACAATTGTATTGACCCGTAGCACGACCTTCTCGCGTAGCAAGTTTATATGGTTGCGGACGTACATTTTTGACAGCTTCGCGCATTACGCAGTCATTATATGCGCCCTTACCCTCTATTGGCACATATTGCGTCTGAAAATGAAATTCATCTCTCCGGGGGTTATTATCACCTATTGGGGCATCGAAGTATCCAATGTTTATCGGAGTTCCTCCATCCTCAAATATCAACTGTTCATGGGCCACAACCCAATTTCTTTTCTTCATAAAGTCTGATGACATGGCTATTATACCGATGCGAAGCGTGACTGGATTATCCAACGGTCTATATGCGAAATATGCCCTACCGTCCTTATCAAACCTCCACATTGCATTATTCCCGCAGAAGCCATACAAATTCAATCCACCTTCCTCTTCAATCGGATCTCTGTTTAGCCAGCGCATGAGCGTGGGCGCGTAGAAGCGGTAGCCGTAATAGTAAAGCCCGGTTTCGGCATCAAAGTATTTTGTCGAGAAGCGATGGCGGAAAAAGTCGGCGAGAGGGCCAGACTGCGAAATGGTGCGACCAAACGCATCGTATTCGTATGCTGCTACGACGTTTCCGTTCTCGTCTATATACTTGGTGATATTCCCGTTATTGTCGTAGGTCGGGAAGTAGAAATTGCCGTTGGCAGACACGGCAAGCAAGCCTCCTGCCCCTCCGGCGCCTTGCAACGTCTCAGAAAGGTCCGTTCCCCAGAAATATTGGATTTCGGTGATGTTGGTCGTCGCGCCGTTGATGGTTGAGACAGTTTCATGGATGAGATTCCAGCCGTCGTACACAAAAGTTGTTTTCGTTGTCGGTGTTGTTTTCCTTATCCGCCTACCACGATAGTCGTATGCATTGGATACTCGGACTGTGCCGGTTGTGAGCGACGCGGACGAAACGGAGGCAAGACGGCTTTCGGAGTCGTAGGAGTAGGCGAAGATGCTGTAGTTCGTGATGTTGCCGTCAAGGTCATGAGAAATTGATAATGGAGAATTGAGAATGGAAAATTGCGGAATTGTCGCCGTCTCTATCTGGTTGAGAGCGTTGTGCGTGTATGTATTTGTCACGGCGTTCGCGATGAAGTTCGTCTGATTGCCGATGAAGTCGTAGGCGTGGGCAAAGAGGCTTGTGCCGATCTGCGCGGAGAAAATCCTCATAACTTTTTCTCGCTCTCCGAGCGGTTGGTTGTGGCGTTCAGCGTTCGTTTCATGGCTGGTGCCATCATGACATATTGACGTTCCATGATTTTGCTCACGTATTTCATGTTGGCGGACTCAGTCCTCCAAACAACAAAAACAAGATAATGTAATAGAGAATATATCGATAATACTTTGATCGCACAGCGACAAGAGCTCCCGTGAACGATAAGACAAAAGCGACGGCTTGCTGTAATTGCCAAAAATCGCAATGAGTAATCGATGCAAGTTCATAACACAAAAGCGGAGCGTCTATTAACATCACGATAAAGAAAAAAAGCGCGGTTTCGTCAGTCGTGACAACGACAACTTTAGCGGAATGAAGCTTAGAAATCGCACCATACCCCAATGCCATCACCAGAATGGCACATCCACTTCCAATCGACACCTTACGGAGAATCGGCACCCACTGGCTGTAGGCTATGAAATCACTTACGCCATGCGCAAATCCTGTTCCGTCAAGAAAAGACACGCAAATCGTCAATAATGTCATCATGATTGCGAGAACCACTTTATGGCTTTTCATCAGCATTGCCTCTTTTCAGGTTAGTAAGCGTTATAAAAACTCATTTTAGCGCATCATTGATGGAAGTGTTAAATCAGGCCACCACTGTGGACGGTCTAAGAAGCCATGTTTAAAATCGGTTTCACCTGCTTTATGCCCATCAGCCCAATAAAGTTTCCAACTTGTCGATAGCGTCTTTCCTTTCCAACCTCCTCTTGTGCACACTGCCTCAAACATGAAATCCCAACTCCACGAAGTTCGATAGTACACTTTGTTCCACCACCCGATTCCTGGTCCCTCCGGCCAATCGTCTGGGGCATACCCTATTGTTGTTCCCTCAATAAAATCTTCTGGAGTTCCATCAAGAAAATAGGGTCCTATTTGTCCTCCGGTAATAAACTTTCTGACGTAACGTAGCACCTTTACTCCCTTGCAACATTTCCGTTCTTTTTCATCCAATTCGTATGAGACCGTGAAATCTGGGGTGTTCCCCCAGGGTGATGGGATGCCAAATGCCCATGTTCCATATCCTACTGGATCAATCATTACAATAGCATTATTCCCGCAGAAGCCATACAAATTCAACCCGCCACCCTCTTCCCCTATCGGATCTCTGTTCAGCCAGCGCATGAGCGACGGAGAATAGAACCGGTAGCCGTAGTAGTAGAGACCGGTTTCGGATTCGAAGTATTTCGTCGAGAAGCGATGACAGAAGGAGTTGGCGAGAGAGCCTAACTGCGCGGCGATTCTGCCGAACGCATCGTAGGTGTACTGCGCAACGGTGTTCCCGTTCGCGTCTAGATAGCGAACGATGTTCCCATTGTTGTCATAGCAAGGGACATATGGTATGTCATCGATAGTGAGATAGAGCAACCCACCAACACCGCCCACGCCATGCAACGTGCCGGAGAGGTCTTTGCCCCAGAAATAGCGGATTGTCGAGGATGTGCCATTCGTGTAGGCGATGCGCTCCTCGATGAGATTCCAGCCATCGTAGAAGAATGTAGTCGTTGCTTCGGGCGCAACCTTCTTTACACGACGAGACTTCGCATCATAGAAGTTCGTGACTAGCAGGACACCGTTCGACGAAACGGTTTTCAGGCGATTGGCGGCATCGTAGGTAAAAGACAGGGACCCATCGCAAAGCATATTGCCATCGAAGTCATATATTTGCTCTCGCGGAGACGCAGAGGCGCAGAGGATTGAGGTGTACTGGTTGAGGCCGTTGGCCGCGTAGGTGTTCGTCACGGCGTTGCATGCAGAAAACAACAGGTTCCCTATTCCGTCATACGCATAGGCATCTTCCTCTACTCCTCTGTTTGAGAGAGCAACCTCACCACGCTCGTTGTAGCCGAACGTGTCATTGTTCCGCGTCGTCGGCCTGTTGAGCGCATCATATGCGTAGGCGATGCTTTCAACAGTCACACCATTGACGGTGTTCGCTACGCTTGCTACAAGCGAACGGCGATAGACATCACGTGCAAGGCTGCGCGTGAACACAACGCCGTTTGAGAGCGTTAGCGTATACCCAGCGTCAAGACGATCGGGCGTGTATGCATACTCCACTACGGTAATCGCATTGGAGACAGAACCAAGCAAGCCTTCGGCAGTGTAAGCGTATATGGCGTCGTCGACGCCGGTCAAACGCCCGAACACGTCGAATGACCGGCGTGTGGTTTTGCTCTCACTGCCGACAACAGCCGTTTCGTTCGTGCACTCGCCGTGGGTGTTGCGGTCGAGGTTTGCAGCAGCGACGTCGTTCGAGAACACGATCTCATTGGAGAATGAGTCGTATGCAAACGAGTCAATCTCGCCGTCTGAATGCGTCATGCAGACGAGTCGGCGGTTGGCGTCGTAGGCGTTTTCCCTCCAGCGTCCGCTGGCGTATGTCGTGCGGAGCGGAAGCCCGTCGGGCGTGTGCGTGTACGAGACAGCCGATCCGTCGGCGTACACCTTGTTGGTGCAAAGTCCCGTCGCCGCGTCGTAGCGCCAGTTAGTCTCGTCCCAGCTCGCGCCGTCCCTCGTCGTGCACAAGGCGACGCGGCGTCCCGCCGTGTCGTAGGCGTACTCCGCAGGATATGTCGCGCCGCTCTCCGAAACCACGTTGCCGTCCGCGTCGTGCGACATAAGCGTAGCATCGCCGACCGCGTTCGTAACCGCGTAGCGGTTGCCGCGACAATCGTAGGCGTACTCGGAATATGGAGACGCAAGAAGGTCTTCCCTGTCGCAGACGGTGCGACATGTCTCGTCCCCAAGCACATCAACCTCGATTTCCTCTATGCGCCGCGAAGCTTCGCCGGGAATGGAAAGAGTCCTCATGAACACTTTCCCGACCGGGCCATATGCGTTTGCGACAGAATGCGACGGCGAGCCTTCTTCGATGGGATAGCCGAACTTGCCGACAGACCACGACACGCCCGCCGCGGCGTTTGTAACTGTCGTTCGCACCGTGTTAGCCGCCGCGTCGTAAGCGGAGGTCGTGCGGGACTCGACGACGCCATCTACTGTCTCGACCGTCTCTGTCCTTAACGCATCCGACAACCCCGTAAGGCGCGTGCGCGTCGTTCGCACCAGGTTCGTGACGCCGCCAGCCTCGGAGAAAGAGGTCTCAACCTTCCACCATGCGTCCGAATCGCATTCGTAGTCCACAAAACGCATCGACGCCACTCCGCCAGCAATAGTCCCCACAAGTTCGCCGACGTCGTCGTAGATGTTAGTTGTCGCTACGCCCGAAGATTCGTCAAGAGTCGAGCGAAGCCGCTGCGACGCGCCATCGTAGGAATAGGAGAGAGCGGCCAGCGGCGTCGTCCGACGCACGACACGCCCGAAGAAGTCGCATTCGGAAACTAAGTTCGTGACGACAACGTTGTCGGAAGATTCCACCACGTCGTAATCGACACGGCAGCCGTCTGCGGAGTATTCCGAGAACCGACTACGGCAAGACCACTTGACGGAATCGCCGCGCCACGTTGCAGTACCACCTCCGCGAATCGCGACGTTCGTGACTACGACGGACGGCTCTGTTTCGCCAGGTTCGTATTCCTCTTCGACGGTCACTTCCTCCGACTGTGCGGCGACAGCCCTGCGCAGCGTCCTTAGTCCGCGAAACCCGACAGTCTCAGATACATCAAACACACCCTGCGGATACGAAGTGGATGACGACGCGGAAGGTCCGTCGCCGTTCCCGAAGGGCCTTAGGACGTCGTTGTTAAACCTGCTGGTACGCATCACGGTGTTGGTCTCGCGCCCTAGGCCATCGAAATAGTGGTCAACCACAGGCGCATAAGTGTCAAACTTGCTGATGGTGCTTGCACCCCAAGGCCCATATTGATAAACACCGTCCTTCGGCAGATACCTGACGGACTCGTCGACGAAAGCATGATAGAGATGGTCCGTGCCAGTCTGCGCATACCGGATGCGCTTCGCGCCGTCGCGGTTCTGCGACCAAAGGAGACGGCAGCATGAATAGGCGTTCGTCTCGAAAGTTCCGTCGTCGTATGTCGTTGAGCGCAGGCGGTTCTTCTCGTCGTAGATGTGCGCCCTGCTTCCGAACTTCACCGTTGGATCAGCTGTCGGAGACTCCGCTTCGTAAACGAGGTTCCCGTATGCCAGGTCTCGCTCCTCGATGCGCCTCGTCGGAGATTCCGCCGCGCCGCATATGCGGCGGATGACGGTGCGCACCGTTCCGTTTGCAACTGACATCTCATATACGGTCGTGACTCCTTCCGCATCGATGGTCCACGCCAGTTCGCCACGAAGGGAGTATGGCACTTCGCCTGACTTGTCGTCATAGCGAGCCTCAATTGCCGTCTCGTTCCCAGGGTCGTCGATTGCCGCGTTTGCGCAGCATGCGCGGATTCTCGTCGCGACCACTACCGGATAGACGTTCGTAAATCCGTGTTCGTATATCGTCCATGTCCGCCCGACAAGCGTCGCCTCTCCGTTGTTCACGACGTACCGCGACTCCGTGCGCGCCTTTTCCCAGTCGTTTGAGCGGGACGAGTCGCCTGCGAGCGGCTCGTAGTCGAACACCGTGGCAAAAGCTGTCGCGGAAGGCAGGTTTTCCAGCGACCAGACCGTCGCATCCGCAGGAGGCTGCGAGCCGTCGCGCTGCTCAAGGCGGAACGTCTCGCGTCCACCGTCGTCGTAAGACCGCCACGACCAGCGGATGTCGTCGCCAGACTCCATCCTGATGCGCCCGTGTCGCTTTTCGTGCGCGGCGTCGCTCCAATACGAAGCCGTCCGCGTCTTCCACGCTCCGTCGGCGCCAAGTTCGCGGCGTGCGGTACGACGAAGTAGCGCAGAGGGGCCTGTCCCCACGAGCGCGTAGTCAGAGACGACTCGGCGCGACACAGTCTCGCAAAGAAGCGTGGAGAGGTCCTCGCGCATATACGTCTCCGTCCCCGGATACGTAGTTTCGCGCACTTCTGTGCGCCCGGATATCTCGTCGGTCTCGCGCCACACGCCAGAGTCTAACGAATACGACACTGCCTTCATTATGTTCGTCAAGACGCTCACCTTCACGAAGCGCACCGTCGTCTCGCCGTCTCCATAGACGTACCACGTGTGGAGAAGCGAATTGTCGGCGGTGTTCCGAACTTGTATCTCTATCTCCTCGTCCGTGCCATTGTGCGAGATGACGAGCGTGCGTCCCCGGTTGTCGTTGCAAGAGACGATGCGCACCTCGTTCTCCATTACGTCTTCAACATGCGCGTCGGCACGGGCAAGGACCTGGAACATGGACGGCGTCGGCATGAAAAGGTCGTCGCGGTCAATGTAGAGAAAGCCGGATATTTCGTCCTCCTGCGGATTGCCCAGCGGTATGCGGAAGCGTACGGAGCCTAGCGACGAAGCTTCCAGGCCGTCGATGTCGCCGCATCCGCATTCCGACCCCTCGTCATCATCGTTTGCGTCGTCGTCGGGTTCGACCTCGTCTTCGCCAGGCGAACGGTCGTGGGCGCACCATGCGCTCCACATTACGTTCGTGAAATGGAGCAGTTCGACGAGAACCCCGCCATCCTTTGGCGTGAAGCGCGTCTCGACATCGTCGGGGAATCCGTTCCCCGCGCCAGACCTTGTCGGCGCATCGCCCATGCTGACCACAAGGCCGTTGCCGTAGTCGACCTTCGGGATGCACGAGCATCCCGTAAGCGGAGAGGTGCCGCGGCGGAAACTGCGCCACAGCGCGCGCGAGTCGAGCGGATAGGACGACTTGAGGGAATATTCGCCAGTTGCCGGGTCGCATGTCGTCGTCCGCCCGGGATAGCTGTGCGAGACGCCGAACGTAACCACCGGCTGATTTACGAGAAGCAGAGTGCCGCCGTCCGGCAAGTCGTAAGAACCGTAGCCGCTTGCCGTGACAGTGGATTGCTGCGGATCGTAGGCAAGGCCAGTCGCGTTCACGAACGGGTTGGCGGCAAATGCGGGATCCGGTGCAGGATAGTTCTCGCTACGTTCGGCACGACCCACGGCGACCGGCACTGTCAGCGAGCCGTCGGCAGAGAAAAACAGTCGGCTGCCGTCTTCGCGGACATACGACTGGCAACTAGGCGCGTCGATGCGGAGCGTGTCGAAGCGAGCGGTGTAGAACGCAACTGGCTGATTTGACGTCGCGACCGAGACCGTCGCATTAGTCTCGCCAGGCTGCGTTTGCATTGACAGGCGAGGTTCCCATGCGTTGGTAAGCGAGAACTCCTTGCCGTATATTTCGAGCCATGCCCTCGCCGGAGAAAAGTTGGTTGTCCACGAGAACGCAATCAAGTCGGCGTTCGTGCCATGGGAAAAGCCATCGATGGAAAGTTGGGAAGACAATTGAGAATTTGGTGACAAATTCCTTAATTCTCCATTGTCCATTCTACATTCTACATTCCCATTTGGTGGTGCGTTCGTGCCGCCGCCCTGCTTCTGCGCGGAGAGCGTGGCAATCGTTGCAAAGAAAACGAATGCCACTGTATGAATTGAGAATTTAGAACGCAGATTGTACATCGAGGTTTGCCTTGAGGACCGACAGTCCGAATATCGCGGCGGTTTCGGCGCGGAGGACTGTCGAGCCGAACGAGACTGGCGTTGCGATTTCGACAAGCTCAGCCAATTCCTCTGGCGTAAAGTCGCCCTCAGGGCCGATGTAGAGAGAGAGTTTAGAGTTGAGAGTTTGGAGTTGGGCGTTGAGCGCGGCGGCGATTGGGGGAGGTTCAGGAGTCGCCAAGGCGCCGACGAAACAAGTTGTTTCGCGCACCATGGCAAGCGACTCCGCGAACGCGACTGGCGCACACACCTCTGGAAGCCACTTGGCGTCCGACTGCCGCGCCGCGTCCTCGGCAATGCGCATCCAACGTTCACGCTTAGCCGAGCGCTCGTCCACTCCGATGCGCACAATCGTGCGCTCCGATATCACAGGCACTATGCGCGTCGCGCCTAGCTCCGTCGCCTTCTCGATTGTCCAGTCCCAGCGCGATCCCTTCGTCACGCAGGCGAAGAGCGTAAGCGACCATTGCGGACGCGGCGCCGATTCAACTGGCGCGGACGCCGAAAGCGCAAAGTTTCGAGCGTCTCCATCGACAAGATAACGCCGCCAATTGCCGCGTCCGTCGAAAAGCTCGATTTCCTCGCCGCACTTCGGACGCAACACCCGCAGGTGGTTCGCCGCTTCCTTTGGCAGAAGCGGCGAATCCTGCAAGAGCCGTTCCGGTGGAACGAGAAGACGGTGCATCAGAGCTTCTTCAAGACCGAACGGATCGAGCGCTCGCGCGCCTCGACCGACTCGCAAAGGCGGAACTGCACGCGCGCACGATTCAGGTTTTGCTCAGGCTGCGTCGTCTTGAAATAGACGTTGCCCGCAAGGTAGTCCTGGAAGAAGCGCAGCCCCAGCTCGAACGGCAGAAGCCTGATCGAGTCGTAGAGGTAGGCGCGGTCGGCGTCCGTCAGGAACGAGCCCGCCTCGCGCATGTATCCCTTGCAGAACGCAGTCGCGAGATCCTCGTCGAACACGACCTTCGCAAGGTTGGTCTCCTCTTCGCCCGCAGGGTTGCAGATGGAGCGAAGCGCGTCGCCGAAGTCCATGTGGATGAGGCCGGGCGAAACGGTGTCTAGGTCGATCATGGCCGTGCCCTTGCCGGTCACGTCGTCTATCATGATGTTGTTCACCTTCGGATCGCCGTGGAACATGCGCTTCTTGAGCTCGCCCTTCTTCTGCGCCTTTTCCAGGCACAGGGCGAGGCTGCGCCGCTCCTCGATGAACTTCGCAAGACGCTTCGCCTCCATCGACGACTTAAGAAGCTCCTTTGCCGACGCCGACTTGAGCGTCTGGTCGTATTTCTTCAGGTAGCCGCTCGTGATGTGGAAGCCGGGCAGCGGATCCTTTATTTCCTTCGGATCCATGTCGCTGATGAGGTAGTGGAAGTGGCCGAGCGCCGCGCCGCACTCCATTGCGTGCTCAGGC